>FTIZ01000897.1_pt2 | contig 21853 bp, 16 predicted proteins | sample 1658381 | NCBI WGS metagenome assembly FTIZ01 (sample SAMEA3914822, study PRJEB12502) | metagenome | biome: forest; material: soil | place: USA | collected 2012-03-12 | depth 0.1 m
CCACCTCTCCCCTTTTAAGGGGAGAGGATGCCGCGAAGCGGCAGGTGAGGGGTTCTTGCCGGCCGTGGAATGCCCCCTCATCCGGCCCTTCGGGCCACCTTCTCCCCTTGAAAGGGGAGAAGTGAGAAGGGTTCAAAGCCATATGCGATAGCCCTGGACGAGCGGGGAGGTTTAGTCGTAGTCGATGGGAGAATCCAAGCCACCCAGCAGGCCGAACGAACCGGCGGCGGCGATGGCGGCGGGGGCGATGACGACCAGTCCGGCGATGACGATAACCACCGCCAGCACCATCAGGAAGCGGCGCCAGAACAGCTTTTCCGCCGCGGTCAGCGGACGGGCGGGCTGGACGTAGGCGGGATGGGGCAGGGTGGCCTTGTGCGCCATGGCGGAACTCCTTGTTCAACGCATCAAGGCTTAGGGCTTAAAGGGTAAGCGCGCAGTGCCGGCTTGCGGACCGGCGTGCAAGGAAACCATAAGAAGCGGTCATTGCAGGCATACAACGTCTCTTTTTGATCGCCGCCGACTCAGCTAGGGTCGGGCCAGGACAAGGGAGCATCACTCATGATCACGCCACAGAGTCTGCGGGCGGCGCGCGGCCTGCTCAATTGGGGGGTGCGCGATCTGGGCAAGGCCGCCGGCGTGGCCTGGACCACGGTCAGCCAGTTCGAGAACGGCCGCACGCTTCGCAAGTCGACGGCCGACAAGCTGGTCAAGGCGTTGCGCGCCAGGGGCGTGGAACTGATCGCGGCGGAGGATATGACCGGCGCGGTGCTGAAGACGCCGAAGGGATAAGCGCGGCCGGGCCGGCGACAGGGATTTTTGTCTTTGGAGACGGCCGCTTTTTGGAAATCCGCTTTTAGGGCCATCAAGGAAGCAAGACGCCCCACCACCACATCTCTCTCGTATTTGCTGACGCAAACACTCGTTCGTGCGGTTCCCCTCCTCACCGCTTCGCGGCAGGGAGGTATAAGGTTATGTCATGGCGGTGGTTTTCTGACGATCCACCAGGGCAGGCAAGGCGGTCCGGGGATTTCGCCGGCGGCCGGCGCCTGGGTTTCGGTATCGAGGCTGGCCGACAGCGACCAGTGCGCCGGGGCTTCGGCGTTGTAGGGCTGGCCGTCGAACTGGCGGCCGGTCTTTTCGCCATAAGCACGGGTGATGGCGTTGACGGCATGAAGGACTTCGTCGTGGATCCAGTCGATAGGCTCGACATCGGCGATAAGCGAGAACGGGAAGGGCACGCTTAGGGTATGGGCCTGCCAGTCGGCTTCGCCGGCGACGTAGGGCGCGCCGTCGGGCCAGATGCCGGCCCAGCGGGCGAAGGGTTGAGTCACCTCGTCGATGTAGCCTGTGACTTCGCGTTCGAGTCTGGCGTCGAGCGCTTCGAGGATGTGTGCCGTGTCAGCGTTGGGTAATGGCGCCGCGGGTGGCGGTGGGACTTTGACGGCAGGGTTGGACCGTTCCCACGGCGACCGCTCCCGCGGCGACCCCTCCCGCGGCGACCCCTCCGTCAGCTTCGCTGCGCTCGCTGCCACCTCCCCCGGAACGGAGGTTCCATCCTTCGGATAGGGAGGAGGGGGGAAGGCGGGCGGGCTTTGGCGCGAGTTGCGAGACTTGCGGCGGGGCGGCGGGGAATAGACGCTGACGATCATGCGGTCGGCGGCCGTGATGGCCCGGATCTGGCGGTGCATGTCGAGCCAGTTTTGGGCGCTCCCCATGCCTTCGCATTCGGCGACCTTGGCCTCGGCCAGGGCACGGAGCCTCAGACGCAAGGCGCGCATCGTGGCCAGGTCTTCGAGCTCGTCGTCGGTATAGTCCATGCGGATAAGGATCGCACGGTTTTGGAGGGTGGGGATAAATTGGGATTGGAGGGCCCCTCACCCGATCGCTCTCGCTTCGCTCGGCTCCCGTCCTCTCCCCGTGAACGGGGAGAGGTGGAGGAAAGGGGGGGATAAGGTTCGCCGCGCCTGTGATGTGAAGGAAGCAAGACGCCCCACCACCACATCTCGCTCACCTTCGCTTCGCTCGGGTTCGCTCGTGCGGTCCCCCTCCCCGAAATCTTCGATTTCAGGGAGGTATAAGAAAAAGGGAAGGCGCGAAGGTCGGAGGAGTTGGCGCGGTATCCGTGGCGCCGGGCAGCGGCGATCCGTGTCTGTATGTGGTTGGAATCTTTGGGGAGGGCTGGTGGAATTGAGCCCCTCAGCCCTTACGCGTTCGCTAAAGCTCCGCTCTCGTCCTCTCCCCGTGAATGGGAGAGATGGAAGGGAGAAAGGGAGAGGTGGGGTGTGGGGGGTGTCAGGCCGATTTGGCCACGGGCTTGTCGATCAGCGCCGCGAAGCCTTCGGCGGTGATCGGCTTGCCGAACAGGTAGCCCTGCATGGCGTGGACGCCGGCGGCCTTGAGGTGGGCGTGCTGGGTCGGGGTTTCGATGCCTTCCGCCACCACCTGCATGCCGAAGGCCCGGCCGACGCCGCTGACCGCCTGGATGATGGCCAGGGCTTCGAGCGCAGCCTTGGGTTCGCCGTCGAGCGCGGTGACGAATTCCTTGTCGATCTTGATCTTGTCGAACGGAAAACGGTGCAGGGCGGTGAGCGAGGAATAGCCGACGCCGAAATCGTCGAGCGCCAGCTTGATGCCCATGGCGCGGATTTCCTCGAACAGCAGCTTGACGCGGCCGGGTTCGCCGAGGAAGGCCGTCTCGGTCATTTCGAGCACCAGGCGCGTGGGGTCGAAGCCGGTGTCGGCCAGAAGCGTGCGCAAGGAGGCGATGAAGTCGGGCTTGTCGAGTTCGATCGGCGACACATTGACCGAGATCGGCACCGGGTCCCAGTGCATGGCCTGCTCCATCGCCCGCCGGCGGACGAAGGCGCCGATGTCGGCGATCAGGCCGGTGCGTTCGGCCAGCGGGATGAAGACGTCGGGGCCGACCGGCGGGCGGTCGCCGCGATTCCACCGGACGAGGGATTCGACGCCGATGACGAAGGCGCCGGCGCGGTCGAAGATCGGCTGGTAGCGCATCTCGAACAGGCCGCCCCTGGAGATATCGGCCTTCAGTTCCTCATAGAGGCGCTGTTCCGGATCGGCGGGGGCGAGGACCGGCGGCGACGGCAGGTTCTGCATGCGGTCGAGGCCGGCGAGCGTGCGTTCCAGCAGGACACGGACGGTGACGATTTCGTCGGCCATGACGCCGCGATGCTGGACACGGACGGCGCGTTCCAGCACCGCCGCCGCTTCGGAGACGGCGCGGGCGCCGAGGTTGAGGCTCATCGATTTCAGGGCATGGGCGGCGCGCGCCACGTCGTCATCACGGCCCGACTGGTGCGCCGTTTCGATGTCGTCGGCGGCCTTGGGGGCGTGGCTGCGGTAAAGGCCGATGACCTTGCGCACGAAATCGCCGCGTTCGGATTTGAGCCCGGCGATCAGGGGCGCGGTGATGTCGGGATCGAACAGGTCGTCCTCGACGCCGGCCACGGGGGCAGGCGCGGCGGCTTTGGCCGTGGCCACCGGCGGGGCTTCGGCCAGGCCGGGCGGCAGCCAGGTGCGCAGCACGGCGGCCAGGCCCTGCAGGGTGAAGGGCTTGTAGAGCACGTCGTCCATGCCGGCTTCGCGCCAGGCGGACGCGGCCGAGCCGACGACGTGGGCGGTCAGCGCGATCACCGGCGTGCGCGGCTCGGACGAGGTCTGTTCGCGGGCGCGCAGGCGGCGGCTGGCCTCGAAGCCGTCCATCACCGGCATGGAGCCGTCCATCAGCACCAGGTGGAAGCCTTCGTTTTCGAGCTTTTTCAGCGCCACCTCGCCGTCTTCGGCGACCTCGGCCGAAATGCCGAAGCGGGCCAGGGCTTCGAGTGCCACTTCGCGATTGACCTCGCCGTCGTCGACGACCAGCACGCGGGCGTCGCGGTAATAGGCGTCGACCGCGTCGGCCTGGCTGTCGTTTTCCTTGAGCGTGAAGGCGGTGCCGTCGTGCAGGGCCACGATCAGGGCGTCGAGGTCGCGGTGGCGGATGGGCAGGGGCAGGATGCCGGCGGCCTTGCCTTCGCGTACCCAGGTGTCGGCTTCGCTGTCGTCGGCGTCGGCCAGCAGGACCAGCTTTTCCGGCGGGGCGGTGATGGCGGCGCGGATGCGCGAGGCCTTGTCGGCGATGACGAGGGCGGGATGCGAGGTGCCGATGAAGGCGCCGGCGGCTTCCAGGCGGCGGGTCAGGGCGGCGCGCTGCATCTCGCCGGTCAGCAGCAGGGAGACGCCCGACGGCACGGGCAGGTCGTCGAGCGATGGCGGTGCGCACGGGGCGGCGCCGGCCTCGTGCGGCAGGCGGACGATGAAGCGCGTGCCTTGACCCGGTTTGCTGGCGACGCCGATATCACCGCCCATGGCCTCGACCAGGCGGCGGGCGATCGAGAGGCCGAGGCCGGTGCCGCCGAAGCGCCGCGTCGTCGTCTGGTCTTCCTGGGTGAAGGCGGAGAAGATCGAGCCCAGCTTTTCAGGGGCGATGCCGATGCCGGAATCGCGCACGATCAGCCGCCAGTAGCCGGGCAGCGGGTCGGGCTCGACCTGGGCCATGACAAAGCCGGTTTCGGTGAACTTGAGCGCGTTCGACAGCAGGTTGGCGACCACCTGGCCGAGGCGGACGGGGTCTGCCGGCACGATGCGCGGGGCCTGCGGATGGGCGGTGGCGACCAGTTCCAGGCCCTTCTCGCGCGCCTTGGCGTGGAAGAGGCCGAGCGCATCGTCGACCATGTCGAGCACGTCGACGGCGCAGATCTCGACCTCCAGCTTGCCGGCCTCGATCTTGGAGAAGTCGAGGATGTCGTTGATGACGGCCAGCAGCGAGCGGCCCGACTTGGCGATGGTCTGGGCGTGGCGGCGCGCCTTGGGCGGCAGGTTTTCGGCTGCCAGCAACTCGGCCATGACCATCACCCCGTTCATCGGCGTGCGGATTTCGTGGCTCATGGTGGCGAGGAAGTCGGACTTGGCGGCGTTGGCGGCCATGGCGTCGTCGCGCGCCGTGACGTAGTCGGCGGTGCGGGCGGCGACCTCGGATTCCAGGCCCTTCACCTGGGCTTCGATCTTGCGGTCGCGGACGGCGATGGCGTCGAGCATGGCGTTGAAGCCGCCGACCAGGTCGCCGACCTCGTCCCGGCTTTGCGCCGTGACGCGCTGGCTGAAATCGCCCTTGTCGGTGATGGCGGCGACGGACGCCGTCAGGTCGGCCAGCGGGCGGGTCATGGCCTGCTGCAGGCGGCGGGCGCCCCACAGGGCCAGCAGGAGGGCGGCGGCGGCGATGCCGAGCACGCCGGCCAGGGCGGAGAGGATATCGACGCCGAGGCCGTCGGCGCGGTGGACGACCACGACCTTGCCGAGGGTCCTGCCGCCGTCGCGGATCGGCGCGGCCACCTCGATGCTGCGCGTCATGACCAGGGCCAGGACGGACGGATTGGGCGTGCTGGCGTCGAGGCGGACATCGTTGCGCAGGCGGGCGCCGGCGCCGGTTTCGGCCAGCACGCCGCCGTCGGGCGTTTCGATGCGGGCATAGACGATGCCGGGCGTGCGGGCGACGGCGCGGATGTCGTCGAAGGCGCGGCGCTGGTCGGCCAGCTCGATGGCGTCGACGGCCGAGGAGGCCAGCACGTCGGCGGCGGTCTTCATCTCGGACCAGCGCGCCTGGGCGTGGCGCTGGGTTTCCTCGGCGGCGAACCACGCCGCCACCGGCAGGGTCGAGAACAGCACCGAGCCGAGGACAAGCAGGTTCAGCCGCTGCCGGATCGACGAGCGGCGCGCACCGGTATCGGGGTTGGCTGCCTTGGACATAAACCTTGGATTGCAACGATTCGCGCACGGCCCGAAGGCCGCGGTTAACCTTGCCACGAAAACAAATATTAAAAGCTTAATGCTAGGGTAAGGGACGGTTCGGGAAGGGTTATGATCGGGCGTTTCTTCACCAGTTGGGCGCGTAACCGCAGGGGCAATGTCACCCTGATGGTGTCGCTTGCCGCGATTCCGGTGATGCTGGCCGGCACGGGCGCCATGGAAATGATGGCGATTTCCAGCGAGCACGGCCGCCTGCAGGCCGCCGTCGATGCCGCCGCCCTGTCCGGCGCCGACAGGCTGTCGGTGGTGACGACCTCGACCCTGGCCATGGTGACCCAGGCGGCGCAGCAGGCGGGAACCGACAACCTGGGCGGCGGCGATCCGGCCACCTTCACCGCCACCATCGACCAGACGAAGAACTCGGTCACCGTCACCGGCACCGCCCAGCACAAGGCGATCATCGGCTTCCTCGGCCTCGGCGACACCACGGTCCACGCCACGGCGACCGCCGACGCCCTGCAGAAGACGCCGCTGTGCGTGCTGCAGGTCGACTCAGGCGGCATCGACCTGGCCAACACCTCGGTGATCCGGGCGCCCGGCTGCCTGATCCACGCCGACACCAATATCGCGGTTGCCTCGTCCGGCATGATCAGCGCCGACCGCATCCAGGCGGTGGGCACCGCCACCGGGCCGATGTCGCCCAAGGGCAACGGCGGCGCGATCCCCATCGACGATCCGTTCGCCGGCATGAACCTCAACCCGACCTCGGCGTGCAATCTCAGCCTCAATGTCGGGCTCGGCCTCGGCGCGATCAGCAATGTCGTGCCCATCCTCAACGACACCACGGTGGCGCCGGGCGTGCACTGCCTGCCGATCCTGGCGGTCGGCAACGCCCATATCCACCTGCAGCCCGGCGACCACTATTTCATGGGCGGGCTGATCATGACCGAGAACTCGACCATCGACGGCGACGACGTCGCCATGATCTTCGGGCCTTTGCAGATCTTCAACTTCGCCGACAAGGCGCATGTCCGCCTGACGGCGCGCAAGTCGGGCCCCTTCGCCGGTTTCCTGATCGCCACCACGCGCCAGAACACCAACACCTTCAAGATTTCGTCGGGCAATGTCTCGGAACTGCTCGGCACCATCTATATTCCCAACGCCACGCTGGAAGTGACGTCGAGCGGCAGCGTGGCCCAGGATTCCGACTGGAGCGTCATCGTCGCCAAGCACCTGTCCTTGAGCAACAGCCCGACCCTGGTCATCAACAACCGCTATGCCGGTTCGGGCGTGCCGGTGCCGCAGGGCGTCGGCCCCATGAGCCAGACGGTGCTGTCGCAATGACGGATCATTTCGTGGCTTTCGATGGCGCGCGCGTGCTGGTGGCCGACGACGATCCGATCCTGCGCGAATTCGCCACGGTTCACCTGGCCACGCCGACCGTCGAGGTCGAGGTCGCCGAGGACGGCGTCGTGGCGCTGGAGATGCTGAAGACCGGCGGTTTCGATATCGCCCTGGTCGATCTCGACATGCCGAGGATGGACGGTTTCGAACTGATCCGCCATATCCGCGCCGACGAGGTGCTGAAGCACCTGCCGCTGGTCGTGGTCACCGGCCGCGAGGACATGGTGGCGGTCGACCGCGCCTATGCCGAGGGCGCGACCTCGTTCGTCGTCAAGCCGCTGAACTGGCGCGTGCTGTCGCACCAGCTGGCCTACGTCCTGCGCAACTGCCGCGCCGAGGCCGACCTGCGTGACAGCCTCGACGCCGTCAAGACGCTTGAGACGCGCAAGAGCGAGGTCCTGCAGGCGTCGCTGACCGCCATCGCCGCCGCCGCCCGCCGCATCGAGGCGGCCACCCAGGACGCCGGGGTCCGCGCCGGCACCCAGGACATCGCCCGCCTGTCGGAAGCCGTGCAGCGCCTGCACGGTGGTGTAAAGACCGTCTGAAAACTGTAAAATTTCGCCTGTCCGGCGAGTTCCCCCCGTTCTTTGCCGGCGAAGTCGCCGCATGGCTGATCGCCGTGGCGCAAAGCCTGTGATATGGCACGTGTCGTGCAGGCGCGTGGGGGCGCATCTCCCTTTTCAGGACATATCGGCATGGCCAACTACACCGGGACTTCGGCCCACGACACCTTCAACGGCACGTCGGGCAGCGACACCTTCACCGGCATCGGCGTCGGCGACAAGATCAACGGCGGCGCGGGCGACGACACCGTTTCGATCGACGCCGGCGCCATCACGACCGCTTTCCTTTACGACGCCATCGCGGCAGCGACCAATGTCGGCACGGCGCCCTACGTCTATACCTCGGTCAGGAATGTCGAGCACCTGGGCACGCTGGTCACCGGCAGCGGCGACGACAGCCTGACCATCGGGACGGCGCAGGGCTCCTATGTCTGGCACGCCGGGGCGGGCACGGACACGCTGCGCGCCGATTACTCCAGCGCCGCCACCGGCATCGACACCGGCATCACCGTCAACGGCTACGAGACCCATTCCGCCGCGCTGGGTTCCACCCTGGCCGGCCTGGCCACCGACATCGATCGCGTCGACATCACCGGCAGCCAGTATAACGACGTGCTTGGCGGCACGGCCGGCAACGATATCCTGAATGGCGGGGCGGGCGACGACGCCCTGTCGTTCGGCAATGGCGGCGTGGACGCGATCGACGGCGGCGACGGCTATGACAGCCTGATCAACAGCTTTCTCGGCGATACGCCCACGGTTTACGACGCCGTCCAGGCGTCGACCCATGCCGGCTTCACCCTGTGGAACGGCTCGACGGTGAAGAATGTCGAGACCTTCTCGCTGACCACCGGCCAAGGCGACGATACCGTCACCGTATCGGCGGCGCAGAAGAACTTCCTGTGGATCGCCAACGGCGGCAGCGACCGCCTGGTCGCCGACTATTCCGGCTCGGCCGGCGGCATCACCATGACCTGGCTGGCCTCGACGCCGGTCGGGTCCGACCTGCGCATCGTCTCGGCCGAGATGGCCGCCAACCAGAACGCCAATGCCTACGGCATCGAATCGGTGTGGCTGACCGGCTCGAAGTTCAACGACACCCTCGTCGGCACGGCCGGCGACGACAAGCTCGATGGCAATGGCGGCCAGGACACCATCGACGGCGGCGCCGGCTGGGACAGCTTCATCGCCAATTACGGCTCGGAAAGCCACGCCATCACCTATGACGCGACCGCGGCCCTGACGGCTACCGGTTTCACCCTCTACGGCGGCACCTCGGTGAAGAACGTCGAGACCTTCGACCTGACCACCGGTTCGGGCGACGACACGGTGATGGTGACCGAGGCCAACGGCGCCTTCACCTGGCATGCGGGCGGCGGCCACGACGTGCTGGTGGCCAACTATTCCAACGCCAAGAGCGGCATCACGGTCGTTGAAAACCACACCCATTTCGATACCTACACCACCATCACCGCCTCGGGTACGGCGAGCCCGAGCGCCAATGCGCTCGATATCGAAGGCCTCAACATCACCGGCTCGAAGTTCAACGACACCATCTACGGCACGTCGGGCCAGGACAGCATCGATGGCGGCCAGGGCGCCGATTTCATGGCCGGCGGCCTGGGCGACGACACCTACTATGTCGGCAATAATTTTGACGTCGTCCAGGAAGGCGTCAATGCCGGCAACGACACCGTCGTCTCGGCGGTGGCGGCCTACACCCTGACCGACAATGTCGAGAACCTGATCCTTGGCCAGCCGGCGCCGGGCCACCCGGTTCCGGCGGTGGTGGCGCTGAAGGCCTATGGCAACGCGCTCGACAACACGCTGACCGGCAACAGCTACGGCAATGTGCTGGACGGCAAGGGCGGCGCCGACATCATGATGGGCTTCGGCGGCGACGACAGCTACTATGTCGACAACTACGGCGACGTGGTCAGCGAAAACGCCAACAACGGCACCGACACCGTCTACAGCAGCCTGGCCAGCTACGCCCTGACCGCCAATGTCGAGAACCTGACCCTGATCGGCTCGGCCGACAGCCAGGGCAGCGGCAACGAACTGGCCAATGTCATCATCGGCAATGCCGGCAACAACCAGCTCAACGGCAATGACGGCAACGACGTCCTCGACGGCAAGGGCGGCGCCGATGTCATGAACGGCGGCAAGGGCGACGACACCTTCTATGTCGACAACGCCGGCGACGTCATCGGCGAATACGCCAACCAGGGCACCGACACCGTCATCGCCTCGGTGACCTACAGCCTGGCCGGCATCAATGCCGAAAACCTGACCCTGACCGGCACCGCCGACCTTAACGCCACCGGCAACAGCTACAACAACGTGCTGACCGGCAACAGCGGCCACAACGTGCTGACCGGCGGCTACGGCGCCGACACCTTCGTTTTCGCGGTCGGCAGCGGCGCCGACACCATCACCGACTTCTCGGCGGGCCAGGGCGACACCATCGACCTGCACGCCTATGCCGGCTTTGCCCACACCGTCACCCAGTCGGGCAACAACGCGGTGATCGATTTCGGCCACGGCAATGTCATCACCGTGCTCAACACCCACGCCAACGACGCGGGCTTCCTGAGCCATATCGTCTGGTAAACGGCAAGAACCCCTCACCTGCCGCTTCGCGGCATCCTCTCCCCTTAAAAGGGGAGAGGTGGGCGTAACGCTGGGTTCCGCATTTCCATAGGCGATCGCCCTGGCCAATATAGCGGTCTGCGCCCTTGACCCCGGGGGCGATAAAATGATAATCATTCGCAGAACGCGGGCGATGGTGCGCCCGCCTGCGAACCGCCATCATGAAACTGAGTGACCTGCCCGCCTTCGCCCCCGCATCCGTGACCGGGGTGGAGGACGCTTCCGCCAACGACACGATCAGCCGGCGCCTGCGCGAACTCGGCTTCGTCGACGGCGAACCGGTGCGCGTGGTCGGGCGCGGCCCCTTTGGCGCCGAGCCGCTGCTGGTCCAGATCGGCTTCACCCGCTTCGCGCTGCGCCGCGCCGAGGCCGACCGCGTGCGCGTGGCGCAGTTGAAGGATGCCGCCGAATGAGCGCCGCCCTTAACATTGCCCTCGTCGGCAACCCCAACTGCGGCAAGACGGCGCTGTTCAACCAGCTGACCGGCGCCAAGCAGAAGGTGGCCAACTATGCCGGGGTGACCGTCGAGCGCAAGGAGGGCCAGTTTACCGCGCCGTCGGGCCGCAAGGTGCACGTGCTGGACCTGCCGGGCACCTACAGCCTCGACGCCATGGGCCCGGACGAGATCATCACCCGCGACGTCTGCCTGGGCAAGCTGAGCGGCGTGCAGCAGCCGGACCTGATCGTTTGTGTGGCGGACGCGACCAATCTGCGCCTGCACCTGCGCTTTGTTCTGGAAATCCGCAAGCTGGGCCGGCCGATGGTGCTGGCGCTCAACATGATGGACGCGGCGAAACAGCGCGGCATCCGCATCGACCATGCCGCCCTGCAGCGCGAACTGGGCGTGACCGTGATCGAAACCGTCGCCGTGCGCGCCGATGGCGTCGGCCGGCTGATCGGGGTCATCGACGGCGACACGCCGCAGGCCGTGGCGGCGGCCAACGACAACGACCTGCACCAGGAAGTCCGCCGCATCCTGAACGCCGCCGTCGTCATGCCGAGCCAGACCTCGGTGATCGACGACCGGCTGGACGGCATCCTGCTCAATCCGTGGCTGGGCCTGCCGATCCTGTTCGCCATCATGTTCGTCGTCTTCCAGGCGGTGTTCACCTGGGCGACGCCCTTGATGGACGGCATCACCGCCGGCGTCGCCTGGCTGGCCTCGTTCACCACCCAGGCCCTGCCCGACGGCCTCTTGAAGGATTTCCTGGTCAATGCCGTCTTCGGCGGGTTGGGCTCGGTCATCGTCTTCCTGCCGCAGATCGTCATCCTGTTCTTCTTCATCCTGGTGCTGGAGGAATCGGGCTACCTGCCGCGCGCCGCCTTCCTGCTCGACCGGCTGATGCAGGGGGCGGGCCTGACGGGGCGGTCGTTCATCCCGCTGCTGTCGAGCCATGCCTGCGCCATTCCCGGCATCATGGCGACGCGTTCGATCCACGACCCGCGCGATCGCCTGACCACCATCCTGATCGCACCGCTGATGACGTGTTCGGCGCGCCTGCCGGTCTATACCCTGCTGATCGGGGCGTTCCTGCCGGCGAAGACGGTGCTGGGCTTTGTCAGTTTGCAGGGACTGGTGCTGTTCGGGCTTTACCTGACCGGCATCTTTTCCGGCCTGCTGGCATCGTGGACCATCTCGGTTTTTCGCCGCGACAAGAGCGAGCATCCCCTGCTGATGGAACTGCCGTCCTACCGCCTGCCCAACGGCAAGAGCCTGGCCATGGGCCTGTGGGAGCGCGCCGTCATCTTCATGAAGCGCATCACCGGCATCATCTTCGCCACCAACACCATCCTGTGGGTGCTGACCACCTTCCCGGGCAAGCCGGCGGGTGCCACCGGCCCGGCCATCGACTATTCGATCGCGGGCATGATCGGCCATGTGATGGCGCCGGTCTTCGCGCCCATCGGCTTCAACTGGCAGATCTGCGTGGCGCTGGTGCCGGGCCTGGCGGCGCGCGAGGTGGCGGTGTCGGCGCTGGGCACGGTCTACAGCGTCCAGGGCAGCGAGGACGCCGTGGCGCAGCAACTGGGCGGGCTTATCGCCGGGCAATGGTCGCTGGCCACGGCCCTGGCCCTGATCGCGTGGTACGTCTTCGCGCCACAGTGCCTGTCGACCCTGGCGGTCATCCGGCGCGAGACCAATTCGTGGAAATATGTCGCCATCACCGCCGGCTACCTGTTCGGTCTGGCCTATGCGGCGGCGTTCATTACTTACCAGATAGCGTCGAGGTTGGCATGATCTACAGCGTCTTCCAGTTTGCCGTGATCGCCGCTGTCGTCGGCTTCAGCCTGTGGCAGGTGGCGAAGAAGTACTGGCCGAAAAAGGCCGCCGCACCGGCTGAAGGCGGTGGCTGCGGTTCCGGCGGGTGCGATACCTGTGGCGCCTGTTCGGCCGCCAGCCACCTGTCGGCGCTGGTCGAGAAGGACCTGCATCCGGCGGAGTAGGCTGGAAGCAAGAGGACCCCTCCGGCCCTCCGGGCCACCTCCCCATCTTCGCAAGAGCTCGATAGGGAGGAGGGTGTATCTCCGGCCCAAATCGGTGCAAACCCTCCTCCCTACGCTTGCGTGGGGAGGTGGCCCGAAGGGCCGGAGGGGTCACTTTCTTAGGCCGGGCAGGCCGCGCCGGGTTGGGTTTCGACCAGGCGCACGTCTTCCACCGTCACGTCCAGCGCGCCGGGCGTGGCCAGGTGCAGCACCGACGGCGTCGCCGCCAGGTCCTGGCCCTTGAAGCACGACAGCGGGTAGGCGATCGTGACCTCGCCGGGCACAAGCTTGCCCGTGACATCGAGGCTGGACGTGCCCACGCCCATGGCAACGGCGGCGGTCGGGGCGCTGTTGACCTTCATCTTCACGCTCAGCATCATGGCGCCGTTGGCTTCGCGGGCGATGTCGGACGGCGTGTCGGCGGCGATGTCGAACCAGGCATTGGCCTTGCCCACCCAGTTGACCTCGACGCCGTTATCGGCGGGTTGCAGCACGATCGATGCCGAGCCGTAGAGCGTCGTCCTGGTGCCGACATATTCCATGTGCGGCACATTGGCGTCGCCGATATAGAGGCTGTAGCCGTTCCACACGTCGCCTTTTGTGAAGTAGACGTTCTTCTCGCCGTATTTGACATTGCCCGGGGCCTCGGCCAGTTGCGGCGTATCGGCCGGCGCGGCGTAGGACAGGCCGTAGCCATAGGCGAACTGAGGGTCGTAACTGGCGTCACCGACATTGAGCGGCGTCTGGTCGGGCGCCTTCGGCCACGAGAAGCTCAAGCGTCCGTTGAAATCCTTGGCGCCCGTCAGCACGTCGGCCACGCCTTCGCCTTCCGAGCCCGGCAGGAAGGCGGCGACGAAGGCGTCGGACGCGTTGATCTGCGGGTTGACGTAGAGCGGGCGGCCCGACAGCAGCACCGACACGGTCGGGATGCCCTGGGCCTTCAGCTTTTTCAGCAAATCCAGCGATTCGACATTGTCGTGGTGCAGGGCCACGTCCGACTGGTCGCCCATGAATTCGGCATAGGGCGTTTCGCCGAAGACGACGATGGCGACGTCGGGCTTCTGCGCCGTAGTGCCGTCGGGGCTGTAGAGCACCTGGCCGCCGGCGGCTTCGATCTGCGCCTTCAGGCCCTGGTAGATCGAGGTGGCGCCGGGGAAATCGGCATTCGTGTTATCGGCGCCCTGCCACGACAGCGTCCAGCCGCCCGACTGCATCGGGATATTGTCGGCGCCGTCGCCGGCGATCAGCACTGTGGCGTGGGCTTTGAGCGGCAGGACGCCGTCGTTCTTGAGCAGGACCAGCGATTCAGCCACCGCCTGGCGGGCGACGGCGCGGTGTTCCAGCGTACCGATGGGGGCGAAGGTATTGGGGCGGTTGGCCGGCGACGGCTCGTCGAAGATATGGGCGCGGAACTTGACGCGCAGGATGCGGCGGACGGCGTCGTCGAGCCGGGCCTTCGGAACGGTGCCGTCGTTGACCTCGCGAATCAGGTTGGCGTAGAGGTCCTTCCAGCCCTGCGGTTCGTTATAGATGTCGAGCCCGGCATTGATGGCGGTCGGGCAGTCGGTGTTGGTGCAGCCGGGGATCTGGCCGTGGGCCAGCCAGTCGCCCATGATGAAGCCGTCGAAGCCCATGTGGTTTTTCAGCACGTCGGTCATCAGGCCTTTGTTGGCGTGCATTTTCACGCCGTGCCAGGAGTTGTAGGAGGCCATGATCGACTGGGTGCCGGCGTCGATGGCGGCCTTGTAGCCGGCGCCGTGGATAGTGGCGAGGTCCTGCTCGGAAACCAGCGAATCGCCCTGGTCGCGGCCGCCGTCCGTCGAGCCGTCACCGAGGAAGTGCTTGGCGGTGGAGATGACGTGGTCCTTGTCGAGGAAGGTCGGGCCTTCGCCTTCCAGCCCCTTGACCATGGCGGCGGCGTACTGGGTGACGATTTTCGGGTCTTCCGAATAGCTTTCGTAGGCGCGGCCCCAGCGGTCGTCGCGCGCCACGGCGATGGTGGGGGCGAACGAGATATCCATGCCGGTCGAGCGTTCCTCGGCGGCGGTGACGGCGCCGATCCTGGTCATCAGGTCGGGATCGTGCATGGCGCCCAGCCCGACATTGTGCGGGAACAGGGTGGCGCCGTAGACATTGTTGTGGCCGTGGACGGCGTCCGACGCCCACATCAGAGGGATGGCGACGTGCTGGCCGGGCGCGACCGAGGCTTGGTAATAGGGCTCGATCAGGTCGACCCAGTCCTTGACCGTGGAATGCTTGTTGCCGCCGGGCACGGCGCCGCCGCCGTTTTCGATCGAGCCGATGTGATACTGCGTCACTTCCTCGGGCTTGATCGACTTCCATTCCGGCTGGATAACCTGGCCGACCTTTTCCTCGACGGTCATCTGCTTCAGCAGGGCATCGATCTTCTTCTCGATGACGGGATCGAGGCCGGCCGGATCGTGCGCCACCGGCCACAGGGCGGGATGGACCTTCTGCGGATCGAAGGGTTTGGCGGGTTTCGCCAGGGCCGGCACGGCCAGCATCAGGGCGGCCAGGGAGATGGCGCCCATGACAGCAACGGGGCGCGCGGCAAACGTCTTTGACATCGGTGTCTCAACCCTGAAAGATTTTTGTGGTTGCCCTCATTCATAGCTATGACAGCGCTGTCGTCAAGTCATTTGAAAGCGACGACAAGCGGCTTGACTTGACAGCCCGTGCCTGCCTAATCAGGGCAAAATCTTCCGAAGTCCTGACTTCGGCAAGCCCGACCGGGCGCCCGAGCATAAGCCTCATGCCAAAAAGTTCTTCACTTTCTGGATCAAGACGAGGCGTCTTAAAATGCGAGGAGCCATGCGGCGCTTGAGCTAAAAAAGGGTTGGGACATCGATGCAGACTTACAGCGAACTGGGAGAAGCCGAAGCGCGGCTGGCCATCGACGCCTGTGTCGCCGAGCTGAAAAAGCGCGGCAAGACCGGTACGGTGGCGGTGGGCGACCGGCACGGCGAATTGATCGCGCTGTGGCGCATGGACGGCTGCGCCTTGCCGCCGGTCGTCATCGCCCAGAACAAGGTCTATACCTCGGCGCGGACGCGCGGTCTTTCCGGCGACCTGGGCCGGGCGGCGCAGGAAGACGGTTCGGACGTGCACTATCACGGCGATCACCGCTATGTCGGCTGGGATGGCGGCGCGGCGGTCATGTCTGACGGCCAATGCCTCGGCGCGGTGGCGGTCAGCGGTCTTTCCGGCGAGGAAGATATCGAGATCGCCCAGATGGGCGTTGCCGCGATTCTGGCGTCGCTGAGTTAGTTTTAGAGTTCCGAGTTTTCATGAAGTAAGAAACCCCTCCACCATCCGCCTTCGCTTCACTTCGTTTCGCTCGCCGGACGGTCCCCTCCCCGGCATAGCCAGGGAGGTACAGAAAGGCAGGTTTCGCTTGTCTTGTACCTCCCCAGCTTGCTGGGGAGGGGACCATGAGCCCGGAAACGGCGGGCGGTTCGGCCTGAATGGGCGAAATGGTGGTGGGGTCTCTTGCTTCCCTTATCCAAGAAGAGGTCACCATGGCTTTTCCCGTTCCCTATACCGCCGCCCCCACGCGCTACGACACCATGCCCTACCGCCGCTGCGGCCGGTCGGGGCTGAAGTTGCCGGCCATTTCGCTGGGCCTGTGGCAGAACTTCGGCGGCGATGACGTCTTCGAGACCGGCCGCGCCATGCTGCGCCACGCCTTCGACCACGGCGTCACCCATTTCGACCTGGCCAACAATTACGGCCCGCCCTACGGTTCGGCCGAGGAGAATTTCGGCCGGGTGATGGCGACCGACTTCAAGCCGCACCGCGACGAACTGGTGATTTCGACCAAGGCCGGCTGGGACATGTGGCCGGGGCCTTATGGCGATGTCGGCGGCTCGCGCAAATACCTGATCGCGTCGTGCGACCAGAGCCTGAAGCGCATGGGCCTCGACTATGTCGACATCTTCTATTCGCACCGCGTCGACCCGGAAACGCCGCTGGAGGAAACCATGGGCGCGCTGGTCACCCTGCATCGCCAGGGCAAGGCGCTGTATGTCGGCATCTCGTCCTATTCGCCAGACCTGACCAGGAAGGCCGCCGCCATCCTGAAGGCCGAGGGCGTGCCGCTGCTGATCCACCAGCCGTCCTATTCCATGCTCAACCGCTGGATCGAAAAGGACCTGCTGGCGACATTGACGGATGTCGGCGCCGGCTGCATCGCCTTTTCGCCGCTGGCGCAGGGGCTGCTGTCGAAGAAGTACCTCAACGCCGTGCCGACCGACGCCCGCGCCTCGAAAGGCGGCTCGTTCGACCCGTCGCTGATCACCCAGGACAATATCGACCGCATCCGCGCGCTCAACGCCATCGCCGAGGGTCGCGGCCAGACCCTGGCCCAGATGGCCATCGCCTGGGTGCTGCGCGACGCCCGCGTCACCTCGGCCCTGATCGGGGCGCGGACGGTGGCGCAACTGGCCGACAGCCTGGCGTCGCTGGATAACCTGGCCTTCAGTCCGGAAGAACTGGCGGCCATCGATACCCACGCCACCGAAGGCGGCATCGACCTGTGGGCGGTGTCGTCGACGCTGTAGGTTTGAGGCTGCTTTTCCTTCCTCGTTTACGGCAACTACCGTTGTGGGGAAGGTGGCATTTGCGTAGCAAATAACGGAAGGGGAACCCAACCGTCCGCTTTCCCCCTTCCGTCGTCGCTAACGCGCCGACACCTTCCCCGTGAACGGGGAAGGAAGGGCTATGGTGACCCTCAGATTTACCCCCGCTGAAGCGTCGCGCCAGAATATCTGGTTTTAAAAACTACACAAATATGGTTTAGTTTCTCCGCCACGACCCGGAGATACGCCATGGCCCTGCCGCGCTACCATGTTCCGCCGCCTTCGCCGCCCGCCGCCGCACCCCTGATCTGGTACGCGCGCTGCCCGACCCTGACGGCCATGGGGCTGGTGGCCAATCGCGGCGTGTTCGCGCGCGAATTCCTGCGCGAGCACGTCTATATCGTCTCGGTGCGCGAGAATTCGACGCCCGGCGTGCGCCAGGGCCTGCTCGACCACAGCCTGTCGAACCTGTTCCGCGAGGCCGACGCCGCCACCGCCCTGTGGTCGCATGGCCAGGGCGCCGCGTCGCGCCTGCTGGCCATCGGCGAAACCTGGCACGGCGTCAGCATCGTGACGCGGCCGTCGCAGCCGATCGACAGCCTGAAGGACCTGGCCGGACGGCGGCTGTCGGTGCCCAAGGAAGCCGGGGCGTTCTCGCCGGCTCAGGTCAGGACCCTGCGCGCCTGGGAAACCGTGCTCGGCGTCGCCGGCGTGGCGCCGCGCGATATCGCGTTCGTGCCCGTGGTGGCCGATCATCCGTCGGTGCCGTTCGGCGATGTCGCCCGGCGCGAAGTCGAAGCCCTGCTGGGCGGCCACAGCGATGTCGCCATCCTTTACGGCGCCAAGGGCCTGGAACTGGCGCGCAGCGCGCATCTCAAGACGGTGCACCGCTTCGAAGCCGAGACGATCCGCGCCGATCCCCGTCTGCGCGGCCTGGTCGAACTGCGCGCCCTGACGGTGGATGAAGCCTTGCTGGAAGGTCGCGCCGACATCGTCACCCGCCTGACCGGCAACCTGCTGGAAGCCGCCGTGTGGGCGCGCGATTTCCCCAGGGAGGCCTTGCGCCAGGCGGCCGGCGAAGGCCAGGTCGAGCCCGACGATGCGGCGGCGGCCTACGGTTCGCTGATCGTCGACGGCGTGAAGCTGGGCCTGGAAGACGACCGGCTGGCGGCGCTGGACGCGTTGGAGAGCTGGCTGCAAGGGCACAACCTGCTGCCGCGCGACCACGATATCGCGGCCTGGCTGAGCCCGGAGGTGCTGGCGACGGCGCGGTCGCGGCTGAAAGAGGTGGCGTGACGGCATGATCGTGCTAGCCTGATCGCCATGAATCCCGTCTTCGCCAATCTTCCCGTCAGCATCTTCGAGGTCATGTCGCGCGAGGCCGCCGCCAGGGGCGCTGTCAATCTCGGCCAGGGCTTTCCCGAAGACGATGGTTTCCCCGAGGTGCGCCAGGCGGCGGCCAGGGCGCTGATGGAGCAGTCGAACCAGTACGCGCCGATGCGCGGGCTGCCGGTTCTGCGCCAGGCGGTGGCCGGGTTTTACCACCGCACGCAGGGCATCGCGCTCGATCCCGACCGCGAGGTGCTGGTCACCGCGGGCGCCACCGAGGCCATCTGCGCCGCCTTGCTGGCCCTGGTTTCGCCGGGCGATGAGGTCGTGGTCTTCGAACCGATGTACGACGCCTATATCCCGCTGATCGAACGGGCCGGCGGCATTCCAAGGATCGTCAGTCTATCGCCGCCGCACTGGACGTTCAGCGCAGACGACCTCGCCGCCGTGTTCAGCGACAGGACGCGGGCGGTGATGATCACCACGCCCAACAACCCGACCACCCATTGTCTGACGCGCGCGGAGCTGGCGCTGCTGGAAGACTATTGCGAGCGCTTCGACGCCGTCGTCATCAGCGACGAGGTGTGGGAGCAGGTGGTGTTCGACCGGCCGCATCTCGGCGTGCTGCACATGCCCGGGCTGGCCAGGCGCTCGGTCAAGATCGGTTCGGCGGGCAAGATGTTTTCGCTGACCGGCTGGAAGGTCGGCTTCGTCTGCGCGGCGCCCGAACTGATCGACCAGATCGCCCGCGCCCATCAGTTCATCACCTTCGCCACGCCGCCGGCCCTGCAACATGCGGTGGCATATGGTCTCGGCCTGCCCGACGCCCGGTTTGCGGAGGCCCTGGCGGAGCTGCGCGGCCAGCGCGATTATCTGGTCGCGGCGGTGACGGCGGCCGGTTTCACCGTGCTGCCGGCGGAGGGGACCTATTTCATCAATCTCGACCTGAGGGCCTCGGGCATCACCGGCTCCGGCCTCGATGTCGCGCAAGGCCTGATCCGCGACCATGGCCTGGCCACCATTCCGCTGCAGGCCTTCTGTCCGACGGGCCGCGACCTGCCGGTGCTGCGCCTGTGCTTTGCCAAGTCGCGGGCGATGCTCGACAGGGGCGTGGCGGCGTTGCGGGCAGCCAGGGCTGGCTTTACCCTTAGCAATTGAAAAAGCGGGAATTTGTGCCGGAGCCACCGTAAATTCACGTGCCATTCATCTGAAACGCGCGTTATATATCGCGGTAATTCGAATCCGGTGATGCGTGCATGGCTCATATCCTGCTGATCGACGACCATCCCCTGTTCTGCGGCGGCTTTTCCGCGACCTGCGCGTCGTTGCGTCCGAACTATCGCGTCACCTGCGCCGCCTCGGCCGCCGAAGCCATCGCCGCCATGGCGGAGTCGGGACCGTTCAGCCTGATCCTGCTCGACATCACCCTGCCCGACGCCGACGGCTTCGATACCTTGCAGACCCTGGCCCGGCTCGACCCGATGACGCCGCGGGTGATGATCTCCGGCCGCGACGACCGGGCGGCCCGCCTGCGCGCCCGCCATCTCGGCGCCTCGGGCTTCATCTCCAAGAGCCTGAACCCGCAGGTCATCATGGCCGCGCTCGATTCGATCCTGATGGGCGGCGTGTTCTTCGACGAACCCGACATGGAGACGCCCGAGGACGACGACGAGGAACTGACGCCGCGCCAGCTTGAGGTGCTCGACCTGCTGGCCAAGGGCTGCGCCAACAAGGAGATCGAGGATCGCCTCGGCCTGGCCGACCGGACCGTGCGCGCCCACCTGACCGTTATCTTCAAGGCCCTGGGCGTGCAGAGCCGCATCCGCGCGGTCATGGCGGCGCGCGAGCGTGGCCTGATCAGATGAATGAAGCGAGAGGGCTGCGCGATCCGGTCTGGGCCGAATGCATCCTGACGCTTTACAAGCAGGTGCCCAATTCCTTCGCCGCCGCCATCACGGTGACGATCTTCATGGGTTTCACCGCCTGGCCCTATTCGTCGCACTGGGCGGTGATCGCCTGGCTGGCGGTGCAGGCGCTTTCGCAGGTGGCGCGGCTGGTGCTGTTCCTCGGCTATCGCCGCCTGAAGCCGCAGGCGCGCGACCTGCAATTGTGGGCGCATTTCTATACCGCCTACATGCTGGCCGCCGGCCTGATCTGGGGCGCCACCATCTTCCTGTTCTCGCACCCCACCGAGCCGATCACGCTGGCCCTGACCCTGTGCGGGCTTTACGGCATCTCGGCCGGCAGCGTGCCCGGCAATGCCTATAACCTGCCCGGCTGCTACGCCTTCGTCGTCACCATCTTCGCCATGGTGCTGGTCAAGATGTTTCTGGTCGGCGATTTCGGCCACATCGTGCTGGGCCTGGCCTCGGCCCTGTTCGCCCTGATCATGGTGCTGTTCGCCCGCGTGCAAAACCGCACCTTCCGCGACGGCTTCGACATCCGCTTCGAGAACATCGAACTGCTGGAAGAGACGCGGCTGGCGCAGTTGCGCGCCGAGGCGGCCAATCTGGCCAAGTCGCAGTTCCTGGCCGCAGCCAGCCACGACCTGCGCCAGCCGCTGTATGCGCTCAGCCTGTTTTCCGGCTCGCTGAAAAGCTTCGCCCTCGATGACGACGGCCATGACCTGGTGCGCAAGATCCAGGACAATATCGCCGCCATGGAGACCCTGTTCAACGGCCTGCTCGACCTGTCGCGGCTGGAGGCCGGGGCGGTCAAGACCGACATCCATGCCTTCGCTGTCCAGCCTTTGTTCGACCGGCTGGAGCACTATTTCGCCCCGCAGGCGCGGGCGCAAGCCTTGGGCCTGACCTTCCGGCCGACGGCCCTGTGGGTCGAGGGGGACGAGGTGCTGGCCGAGCAGATCCTGATGAACCTGATCGCCAACGCCTTGCGCTACACCGCCTCGGGCCGTATCCTGATCGCGGCGCGGCCTGATGGCGGCCACGTCAGTCTCCAGGTCTTCGATACCGGCAAGGGCATCGACGCCGCCGACCAGGCGCGCGGCAATCTTTC
>FTIZ01148033.1_pt1 | contig 21581 bp, 17 predicted proteins | sample 1658381 | NCBI WGS metagenome assembly FTIZ01 (sample SAMEA3914822, study PRJEB12502) | metagenome | biome: forest; material: soil | place: USA | collected 2012-03-12 | depth 0.1 m
GACACCAACAACGAGTACCACGATATGGACCAAACGCTCGTCTTCAACCTCAACCAGGCCGCCATCACCGCCATCCGCGGCGCGGGCGCCACGTCGCAGTACATCTTCATCGAAGGCAACCAGTGGTCGGGCGCGTGGGCGTGGGCGGCCACCAACGGCAACCTCGCGAGCCTGTCTGACCCGCAGAACAAACTCGTGTACGAGATGCATCAGTACCTCGACAGCGACAGCTCGGGCACCCACGACAGCTGCGTCAGCACCACGATCGGCGTCGAGCGCGTCGTCAGCGCCACCAACTGGCTCCGAGCCAACGGCAAGGTCGGCTTCCTCGGCGAGTTCGCGGGCGGCGCCAACGCCGACTGCAAGACGGCCGTCACGAACCTGCTCGAGCACCTCAAGAGCAACAGCGACGTCTGGACAGGTGCGCTCTGGTGGGCGGGCGGTCCTTGGTGGGGCGACTACATGTTCAGCTTGTAATTATGTCTTTCATTCCTCCTCGGCCCTACTCTGGAGTCTTTCTACACTCTGTGGATGGCTGAAACCATGGCTGACAATCGTTTCTCTGACAGTGAGCCTCCTTCTGGAACGGGTTACACTTACTATAATTCGCTCCTGAAGCAGTATTTGGCCTAAGCCGCGTCGTGGGACACCTGGTCTGATTCGAGGCCGCGTGATGTTGGCATGGCTGGCGCTGGCGTGCTGGCAGCCCATAGCAACTTGCGTGGATGGTGGGAAAATAGGATCGTGGAAGACATGGAGATGGGATGAAGGGCGAATTCTCGTTCTTGTATACTATTGGTGAGATGTGTTCTTGACAGAGCCGCCTCGAAACCTCAGAGCCCGTCAATCCAAATGTGTTTGACTTCCTGTACTCAATTCGGCTCCATTGAAATGCGAAAGATCCGAGGTGCTGAAATGGAAGGCTGGGTTAGGGTTGGATCTGTTGTGGTCGGGTGTCATGCGCAGTGACTCAGTTATTGTTTGCATCACAAAAGGCGCGGGGCAGAGTTGTGGTGTGTTGGTAACTATGCCGTTGTGTGTTAGAGAAGCCGAAGAAGAAAAGTGTGAAGCGTGACTCAGACTACGGGAGCCCAAAGACCGTTTAGGTGGGCACAAACCAAACCATCTGCTCCGTGCCGCTGTCAAGTTTCCGAATGCGGGTAATTCCAAGTCATCAACAAGTCAATGCAAATGCGTGCAAATGGATGCAGAAACGCAGGCGAGACGAGGCGATGCAGGGTTTGCCAAGACCTGCCCCACCCTGGGTGCACGGTTGCCACGGCGTCCGTTAGCGCATGTGTCGACGCAGATGCAGGGAGGTGTGCAGAGTGACCCCGGCGCCAAGCCAAACAGCCTCCGCCTGAAGGGGGATGGGGATCCCTCCTGCGTCCGACCGACATCGACACCGCAACGACCAACGACACGGCCAACGACACCGACCACGACGCCGACGACAACACCGACGACAACACCCGCGCACCAGGTAAGGCAACACGGCTGCGCGCTGTGACAGGACGACACCGACTCGCCGCTCCTCGACATTTCGGACCATCACACCGCCGCCCGCGCACGCTTGGACTTTCCAACCCTCTCGATTCGACACGAACGCTCGGTCGGGTATGTGTTGTCGCCGTCGCTCGGTCGCAACAAGAGGCGGAGACGTTGTTGACACAACTCTTGCCAGGATCGCACTGCTGCAGTAATCCCCGGCTTTCTCTCTGACGACAGCGACACACGACTCCGCCTTTGGTTTTTTATCTTCGCACCGCCCGCAGCCCTCGCACCGCTCTTTTAGCGACCTCTTTCACATCCCCTCCTCACATGCGACATCGCACAGCACAGGACGCCGCCGCGTAAACAGCCAGATGTCCGAGCCGCCGTCATCACCCCCGAGGGCAGGAACCAGCGTGGAGGATGCCTTGGCATGGTACAAGGCGCAATACGAGGTGCTGGAGGGCGAGCTGTCCGAGTTTCAGGCCTCCAGCAAGGAGCTCGAAGCCGAGCTCGAGAAGGATTTGGATGCGGCAGATAAGCGGGAGCGGGCGCTACGGGAAAAGGCCGAGGGCCTGAGCTACGAGGTGGAGGAGTGGAAGGTATGCCGCCTGCGCCAGAGATGCCGGGATAATCGGCGCTGAGACGGCCTGGCTGACACATCCCGCAGAGGAAGTACAAGGAGTCGAAAGCAGAGGGAAACACCGCACAAGGCACGCTCGAGAAAGAGATCACGACCCTCCGCGATATCAACAGGACGCTCCAGCTCCGGCTGCGCGACACCGAAGTGGCCAACGATGACTTCGAACGACAGGCGCGCACGACCACGTCGTCCCTGGAAGATCTCGAGTCCAAGTACAACGTCGCCATAGAGAGAGCCGTCATCCTGGAGGAGGAGATCAAGATCGGCGACCAGGAACGACAGCAGCTGCGGGTGGATTCGCAACGACTCCGCGAAGAACTGGCTGATCTCAAAATCGAAGCCGAGATCCTGCAAGCCAAGATCAAGAAACAGGAATCACGCCACCTCTCCTCCATCTCGACCGACATTTCTTCGATCCCGGGATCGCCATCGTTCTGCAACTCCCCGCATTCCACCGCCAGCTCCCCGATGATCATGACCCCGCCCGATCTCAAAGCGCTGTCTGCTGCCGACACGACGTCGGAGCTACAGGATCCTCCGTCGCCCCCCATGTCAGATGCCTCGTTGCCTTTGCCCAAGATGGGCGGCGGACTAAAGACACCGGCTCCACAACGGAAGAGCAGACTTCCCTCGGCCGAGAACAGCATCACCCCGAAGCCGAGGTCGTTCACAGCATCGACGTCGTCAACTCGTACAACTCGTGTGGCAACGACTTCGAATGCGATGCGAACACCGGCCCACCGGTCCTCGGCCGCCAAATCAACCCGTCCCTCCACTAACAAGCTCCCACAATCCAACTCCCTCACCCACATCCGGACCCTGACAGCACAAATGCAACGACTGGAAGCGCGGGTGCATTCGGCCCGCTCCAAGCTCCCAGGCCCAGGTCCCGCCAGCACACCACCCCGCTCCTCCCCTCGGGGCATGATCGTCCCATCAACCGTCACAATCCGCAGCCGCAAACGCGCCGTCGGCTCCACTGCCTCGTCCAGCGCCGCCAGCCTCGCCGGCTCCGACATCACCCCCTCCCATTCCCGCCACGCCCCGTCCGACTCCCGCGCCAGCATCTCCTCATACGTCGGCCTCGGCCGCACCACCGACCACCGCTCCCCCTTGACCATCACTTCCGGCACCTTGCGCACCGTCCTTGCCAACCTGTCGCGAACGGCCTGAGCGCGTTCTGCGGGCGTCCGTGTCTTCGCAGCCCCCAGCGCGCCGCTCCCGGACATTCGGACTGTAGGACGGATCTCTTGCGATTTTTGGCGGTTTGATACGACTTGAGCCTCATATTCGTTCTCGGCCCATTCGATGAGGAAGCCATCGACAAAAGCTTTGGGCAACGTCACCTGCGCCACCGTTTCCTACTGGCCTGCAGCACAGACGACACTTCGCCGACGTGTTCCTTGAGAAACTTCGAAACGTACTCGACCTGGGCCTGTGTCAGTTCGTCGCGGTCAACGCGCTGGTTCATATTGTACGCGATCTGGTTGATGTTACGGCCGAGCGCCAGCAACAGGGTGTTGGAACGCGCCAAGGCTTCGGCCTCATGTTCGACCAGCAACGCCTCCCCGGTCAGACTTGTCCTCACCAGGCCGATCAGCCAGCGCGGCACGCTCATCCCTTCCCGACCCGCCGCCGCTTCCAACGCCAGGAATTCTGTAGCCGGGATGCGAATTTCGACCCGGCGCCGGTCTTCACCGGCAACGCCATTGAAATCATCTGGGTGTGGAAGGCCGCCGTCGGTCGGATTTCCGTCGAGGACTGCCTTCACGATGCGGCGGACAGCTTCGCTTGGCGTCAGATTTCGTGCGCGGCACCAGTCAAGCCAGGGCTCCTTGAGGTCCTTCAGGTCGACGTGCAGCAATGGGCGACCGGCATTTTTTGAAGATGATTGATTGACCATCACAGCCCCGATCCAGTCGGACGTGTGACAAATTCGGCGTTCAGCCTATCCTGCCAACTTAAACTTGATGCCATATTGGTTCTCATGAGAACACTTCTCGAAGCGTTGATCTGCCAGGTGTCCCAGGGGGCTTTGCCGCCCCCTCTCCGAGCTTCGCTCGGCTTCACCCCTGCAAGGGAATATCGAGCGCGGCTCACGCCGCCGCGCCCATTACGTGGGCGATTAAAGCTTTGCGGGGGACGAGGCTGTCGATTGGTCTGCTTCGGTCAAGCCCCTGTTTATCGGTTCATAGCGTCGCGCGTCGTCCAGGCGCAGAAAGTGCACATCGCGGTTCGGCACCTGTGCGACTTCCGCGGTGTCGTCCCATTTGACCAGAACATGGTCGTCCTCGTTGGCCCGCCGATTGAGCACTATGATGCCGAACCGGTCGGTGACCCTTACTGCGACAACTGGACGCTTGATTTCGGCTGGATCCGCCGGTTTCGCAGCCCTCGCCTTTCTTCGCGAGAGCTGCTCGCCGGGTCCCGCCTCAAAGGAATCGGCCGTCAGTGAGCGCTTAAGTTCATCCACGGAGCGCCGGGACACCTCGGCGCCGCTGGTCAGCCACGCCTTGGTCTCTTCCGGAAATCGGCTGAACACCGTCCGAAGTTCGTAGATCGTCTCCGGCGAGGTGTTGCGGCCGGTTTGATAGACCTCTTCGATTTCCGGCGGGGCATCGATCAGCGCCAGGTGCTTGCTGACAGTGGAACGATGTATGGCAAGCTTGCGCGCTATTTCCCCGACCTTAAGGCCCGAGGCCTGCTTGTCGGCGATGAATATCGCCAGCTCCATCGGGGTCAGGTCCTTGCGTTGCAGGTTCTCGATGACCTGTTCAAAGTCGCTAGGCACCTCGTCGATCCAGGCGGGGATTTGCCGCAAGCCTACCGACAATGCCGCGCGGCGTCGCCGCGCCCCGAATTTCAGCATGTAGTGGCCTGCGATGGTCGGATGCGGACGCACCGAGATCGGCACCTTGATACCCACCTCGGCTACACTCGCCGCGAGATCCAGAACCTCGTCGAACGTTTTGCGCGGCTGATCCGGATCCTCGTGTATCAGATCGAGGTCGAGCAAGAGCGGCTTCCCCGCCGCCTTAGCGGCCCCCATATCTCTGAAGGCATCGAGCGCACTCAAGTCGATGGTTGGAATGCTCATGCCAACACCCGCGCTTCCGTTGCTAAGCCCATTCCGGCGACAATCATGTCGAAGACAGGCCGAACCTCGCGCCACGTATCCCTCGCGCTTGTCTTTGTAAGGTCCGCCACAAACAGGCCGGCAGCCTGAGCCTCAGCAATCGACGAGCGCTTCTGGATGTGACCAAAGGCCAGACCACGTTCATCGCGACGCGATAGAAGCCGGCCGCCGAACTGGGTCGCGAGGGCGTCAAAATTATTGCGCTGGAACGGCGTTGGCTCGACAAGGTTGGGCAAAATGCCAAGAAAGATCAGCCCTGGGTTCAAGGTCGCCTGAATACGGCCGATGCCGTAGCGCGGATGGCTGAGCAGCCCAGAAATCCCGCCGATGGCCTCCTGATTGAGCTGAATGGGCGCCAGGACAAAGCCGGCGCTGATCAAAGCCGATGCGTAACGGATATCCGGATTGGGATTGGTGTCGATTATGCAAACATCGAAGTCTGCCCAGGCTGCGAGCGCCGCACGGAATCGGCTGGCGAATGCATTGTGCTGATCGGCCTGCCGTTCGAGCATAGACAACCTGTCGTCGCCGCCGATCAGGACAAATTCCGCTTTGGGTATCTTCGCTGGCGCAACGGTCTCGAACACCGCGCTTGCAGTGAAGTCGGCAACAGTCACATCAGCGTTCAGACGCAAGGGTCGCGATGAATTCTGCTGATGGTCCAGGTCGATAAACAGCACGGTTTGCCCGCGCCGCCGAAGATAGTGGGCCAACTGGGTGGCGATCGCGCTTTTGCCGACCCCACCTTTCTGATTGGCGAGTACGAGCGATTTCATGAGGAACCTTCCGCAAAGCTTTGGGTTCGTCAGGCTTATCACTGCTTCGACGAAAAGTAAGGTGTTTTGCCGATTCACAAACCGCGTTTCACCAATTTGCCAACCTTATATTGAGCAAATGCCGTGAATTATCCAATTCCGCTAGCCGCGTCGCAGGTCACAAATGAAAGACGTCCGGTCATGGGCGGCCGAAACAGCTAGCCTCAGGCATAGGCTTCGGTCTTCCGTGACACCGCGCGATGGTCCACATATCGCTGCAATGTGGATGACCGCGCGCCGCCTGTTATGCTTGGCCAAAAAAACGACCCCCTCGAATCTCGTTTAGCCGGGCGACTATGGTCCGCGTTAGGGATCGAGCCCGAAGGGTGGAGACCCGGCACGGGGCTCCATCGCAGAGGACGAGCCCGGCGGCGAAGCCGAAACGCCCAATTTTCTCAATCCATTTTAGCGAGATTGACTATTTTTCGTTGAAGTCTTATTTATAGAGCCAAAGCAAGGACCGCCATGCTCTATCTTTTGGAAATTGAGAACTTCCTGTCGATCAGGGAACGCCAGGTGCTGGATCTCAGCATTGCGCCAAACGTGCCTGACGATGAGGATCGCTTCGCGCCCATTTTTCCAGGATCCGAACTGCGCGCGCCAAAAATCGTTGCCATCTACGGCGCCAATGCGTCCGGCAAGACGACTGTTCTGAAGGCGCTGACCTTCCTTAGCCATTTTGTCCGTAACAGCGCCAGTCCCATGGGGACCGGCCTCGACGAGATCGCACCTTTTGCCGATCAGGCGTGTGCCAACAAGCCGATCAGCCTGGCAATGGAGTTCGGCGGCTATGTCAACTATGTGACCTCACGTGGCGAGGATATTGAAATCACACCGAAGAACGGCCAGCCCGGCACGCTGCGCTACGAACTTGAAATCGAGGTGGTCGATGGCTTTCCGAAGCGTGTTCTTCGAGAAGCCCTGCGACAAAGGCCGGACGGCAAGGGAAAATGGCAACGCATTTTCGAGCGTCAATCGGACGGTGACATAGCCGCTTCCGATCTGTTTCCGCTTGGCCGGTACCAGCACCTGAAGGAAACCCTGACCGACAATGTATCGCTGATATCCAGCTATGGCCGTTTCAAACACCCGACGGCCCGCTTCTATTCGACCCTCCCTGGCCACAGCTGGTCGAACCTCAACGCTGTGCCTGGGGCACGCGAGACCGATGACAAGGCACTTTTTGATCTTCTGGCCGGATCGCCGGAGATCTTGTCGAGCATCAACCGTGACCTGAGCCGGGCGGATACGGGTGTCGAGAAAATGGACATCCAGACGTTCGGGACGGAACGGCGGGCGGTTTTCACGCACAGCGGTCTGGGCACGGACCTGCTCTGGGACAAAGAAAGCCAGGGGACCCGCGCGTTTGTTCGTCTTTTCCCGCTGCTTCACCTGGCGCTCAATGCGGGTGGCTTGGCGTACATCGACGAATTCGATACGCTTATCCATCCTCTGGTGCTGCCGGAGATCCTGCGTTGGTTCCACGATCCGAACACGCGTAATCCCAGGAATGCGCAAGTCTGGATGAGCTGCCATTCCGCCACCCTTCTCGAAGACCTCGTCAAGGAGGAGGTGGTCATAACGGAGAAAAACAGCGCGGGGCGGACCAGGGTTTATAGCCTCATGGACGTCAAATCGACGCGTCGGGACGATAACCTCTACAAGAAATATCTTGGTGGCGTTTACGGTGGCGTACCGGTGATCGGATGAGCCGGCGCGTCATCGAGGCCAGGGCGCGTATCTTCGTTGGCTGCGAAGGGGAGTCCGAAGACGGCTATGCGACCTTTCTGGCCACCCTTGCTCGCGACCTTGGTCTGCCGGTCGCGGTTGACCCTCACATTCTCAAGAACGGCGATCCACTATCCAGGCTGCAATGGGCCGTAGCCTGCGTCGATCGCGAACAGAAAAAGAGGGGTGCCTACGTTGCCAGGTTCGCTTTCCTCGATACGGATCAACGCGATCTCGTCCCCGGCCGGTCTGTGGAGATAGCGACGCTCGCGCGGCAACATGACATCACATTAATTTGGCAGGAGCCGGACCACGAGGGCCTCCTGTTGCAGCACTTCGATCACAAGGAAAGGAAACGGCCGGCCACCAAAGCCGAGTCGATGAAGGCTGTGCTGAGGGTTTGGAACGGTTACGAAAAGAACTCGACAGCCCGGCAATATGCCCGGGCGCTCAGCCGCGAACACCTGACGCGCGCCGCCGACCGCCATGAAGCTCTCCGCTGCCTTTTGGCGGAGATTGGCCTGGTCGAGCCGCCGCCCAGTGGAATGCAATGAGCCCGTGCTCCGTTACCTGGGATACGGCCGCTCGCGCGACATGCTTCCGAGCCAGCAGTCATTCAAAAAGGAAAAGCCCTCCGACACCTGCCGGAGGGCTGATGACTGAGCTTAGAACGGGATGTCTTCGTCGAGCTGGAACTGCTGCTGTGCGGCCTTCTTCCCTCGCGGCTTCACTTTTGCCTTCGTTTCGGATTCCTCTTCACGTTTGACGGCCGCCAGCATCGAGGAGCTTCCGATCAATTCGACGCCGCGATGACTGACGCCGTCTTTTTCATACTGGCTGTAGCTCAAGCGGCCGGTGAAATGGACCAGATCCCCCTTGGCATAGTGCGTTTCGATATAGTCGACGCGCTTTTCGCCGAAGACAGTGACCCGATGCCAGGTCGGGCGCTCGACCCACTTGCCGTCCGAACCTTTGTACCCATCGTCAGTGGCGATTGAAAATGTAGCCAGGCGCGCGCCATCGTTTAGAGTGCGGCACGTCGGCTTGTCACCCAGGCGGCCGATCAGGTTGACGACGTTGTTCATTTTAGTCTCCATGATGTTCACCCTTGGGGCCCATCCCCATACGGGCCGCGGCATCACCGCGATCATGCGGCGCAGGAGCACAGAATAGGCGGAACGAGCGGCGAAGCCCGAACAACGTGAGTAATGCGAAGCATTAGCGAAGGGCCGCCGGCTGTGCGATAAGACAGCATGAGCGATCGAGGTGACTACCGCGCCGATCTGGGAAAGGCCCTGGGTGCAGAGAGAGTGTGAACCCGGCTGGCACCGGCGCGCCACATGGCAACGACCGTCGCCTTATTCCTGCGATAGCGTGGGTTCGTCGCTTTGCGCGGGTCGGTCGTGCGGCTTGTTCTCCCGCTTCGAGGCCCGCGCCACGGACACTTCGCCGGCGTCGAGCGCCGTCTGGATGCGGGCGCGCACCTGCGCAAGGAAACGGGTCTGACCTCCCGGACTCTGCGCAAAGGCGGTTTGAGCTTTCGAGGCGGCATCATCCATCTGGCGATACAAAGGTGCAAGCTCGGGGTATTTGGCGCAGGCGTCGTGCTCCGAGAGTCGTTCGAAGCCAATGGCGCGGTGCGGACGAACGACGGCCCGCCCAGCCGACAACAGCAATTCGGGCAGATCGCGGTTACCGGCGAGTTGATCGAGGGTAAATGTTATGTCGCGCCGGGTGTCTTCGTGCTGCAGAAGCGGCAAGGCCTGGCGATTGACGCTAAGGTCGCGGGCTACGTAAAGCACGTCGCGCCCACCTTTGGCTTGGCCGAACACCTCCCAGCGCAGGTCGAACCCGGCCGCATCCGCCAGCTGACGCGTGAATTCTCGCAGGGTGCGGCTATTTCCGTCGCGAAACGGGTGGATGTAATCCAGATCCGCATAGAGGTCGGCCAGGTTGCGCGTAAACGCATCCGTAGTCAGGGCATTCAATACGGCCAGATCGATTTGGCCGAGGCGCTTGGCCATTCGGGATTGGTTAGCCTCGTCCATTGGCGAGTAGGCGACGTGCGACGTAACACGGGCGGTATCCAGGGTCCGATGTTTGACCCAATCCCGTCCGTCTGGAGCTGGCGACCGAAACTCGCCCGGAGTGACGTCGGTAAAGCCGAGACCGGGTAGATCCTGGAATATCCGTCTGTTGATTTCTTTCAAATGCTCGACGTCAAAGGCGCCTTGAACCGGACGCAGTCGCAATTCGGTCAGGCGCCTGGCGGTGTGAAACGCTTCAAGGGCGTCGCGATTGTCGCCGGGGTCAGCCGCCATTTAGCTCGTCGTACGTGGTTGCCAGGTATTCGTCGAGGTCAATTTCGCCATCGATAAAGCGCTGAGCGTACGCTATCGCTTCGTCAGTCTGTTTCAGCCCTTCCAGAGCGACAGATGCCTGCGCATACTCCACGGCCTGACGTCGGGCAGCTTTTTCTTCAGCACTAATTTCTGGATGTTCAGACACGGCGCATCTCAGTCCCGTCGGCGAAAAAGTGACCCAGCCATGATAAAATAAAACGCGGCCGTATGACATAGCCGGATCGTCTTTCCTTGAAAAAACAAGCATATTTGATTGGGTTTGTCTGACACGAAGTTCGGTGCATCGGAACGTGCTCCGTGTAAAAATCAGTCATGGAAAACCAGCTTTCAGTCAGAAACACCGAGACGATCGCCGAGGGTCAATTGCCCGATGGTGGTTGGTTTCTCGAATATACCTTCACGTTTCACTTCCACGAGTGCCCGAACTGCGGCGCAAAGGATCAACCCAGCTTCGATAATGCGCAAAGAATCGAGCGTCGGAAAAACGTGAAGACACGACTACTGTTTCCGCATGCGGTATGGATTTGTGACACCTGCCTGACTGTGTTCGGCACCCGGGATATCATTCCGATCCTTCCGGAAGATATCGAATTCGTGTTTCCGACCGTCAGGTAAGGCTCGAACAATTGTGGAGGGCATCACCCTCCTATCCGGTGAACGCGGATGCCCTTGGCGCGGGCCTTATCGGCGAGATTTTCCTGGATACCCGTGCCGCCAGCCATGACGATGACGCCAATCGGCAAAACGTCAAGCATCTGGTCATTGCGGCGGAAAGGTGCGGCCTTTCCATTTTTCGTCCAGTCCGGCTTGAAGGCGATCTGGGTGACTTTGCGGTTATCCGCCCACTTCGAAGCGATCAACTCGGCCCCCTTCGACGAGCCACCGTGGACGAGCACCATGTCGGGATGCTGCTTGTGAGCCTGGTCCAACTTGGCCCAGATCAGGTGATGGTCATCGCAGTCGAGCCCGCCAGTGAAGACAATCTTAGGACCGGCCGGCACCAACACGTCAGTCGAGGCCTTGCGCTTGGCAGCCAGGAAGTCGCGGCTGTCGACCATGGCCGACGTCGCGGTCTTGTGGTTGACGTGGGATCCGTACTTGGGACGCCAGGGCATGCGCATATAGCCTTGGTACAGATCGGCGGCGTGGTCGCGCATTCCTTCCAGGGTGTCCCTGCGGTCGATCAAGCCCCGACCGGCAATAATCAGACGCTCCAGTTCGACCGAGCGGACCTCTGAACCGTCTTGCTCGTCCTGGCTGCGGCGCTGGGCCATCTCGTTGTCGTCGAGCTGACGTGCAAGGCGATCTGCCGCGCGGTGGAAAAGGTTGACGGCGCCCCACAGCAGGTCCTCCAGGTCCGGTTCAAGTGCGGTGTCATCGAGCGTCCCGATCAAAGCGTCCATGATCTCGGTAACGGCGCCTTGCGTTTGGATGTCTTCGGGAAGAGGACGGGGATCGGGTTCGTCAAGCGACGGGCGATAGCCGTACAGCTCCAATTCGGTCAGGAAGTGATCGGTCGCGGTTGTCTCGTGAATGGGTTCGAAATCGTTGGTGTAGTCGGTCATTGCCTCTGTCCTCGTCACTTCGACCGCGCCCTCGCGGCCTTCGTGGCAGCGGTCAGCACGGAGGGAGCGACCGGAACCGGCCGAAGGCCGGCCGGCAAAGCTTTAGCGCCGGCTGCCGCCAGGCAGTGAAGGTCATGACATCTGTGCTAGACCGTGCCCTCTGAGAAGGACGCTGGCGCGGCTCTCAGACAGACGCGGACAGGCAAATAATCGTACGGCGACGTTTTTCGAGACCGTCTGGGCTCAAGCGATCAGAAAACGCTCGAAAAGCGATCGTGGCAACTGGTCGCGAAGACGTTCGATCAGTCGTGACCGCCCAAGCCGCATCAGGTCGCTGTTGAGATCGTCGAGCTCTGGTTCGATCAAGACAACCTCGATCCCGGCACCTCGCCCCCTGGCGAACAGGGCGTCTGTCGCCGCATCGCCGGCATGGTCATTGTCTCGAATGACCAGGAGCGTGCGCAGCTGGGGCGGAAACACGATGCCGGCTAAGTGGCTGGAGCTGGTCGAGGCGACCAGTGGCATTGCCGGCAGAACGGAACGTAGGGAGAGGGTAGTCTCGATCCCCTCCCCTGCTGCCATGACGTCCTCGGTAAGGCCGAACCGAATGCCGTTGCCGAGGATTTCGCCTTTGGCGCGCCGCTGGGGATCAACAGGTGCCTTTCCAGAGCCGTCCCGCGCGAGATAGGTGCGCGACACACCGGTGAGATTTGCGCTCAGATCGGTCACGGCGCCAATCATCGCAGGCCAATAGGCGGGGCGCCCGGCTGAATCGGCGCCGTGGAAACAACGGGGATGGTACCGCAGGGCAACGAAATCAGGCTGCATTACAATCCCACGGGATCGCAAATAAGCCTCCGCAGGAGAGCCCGCCAAGCCCTGACTGGACGCAAAAAGCCGTCCGGACCATTCCCGGGAACGATCGGTCCCGTCTCTTCTGGCTGTTCGCGCGTTTGGACCTGCCAGTGTCGGATCCGGCAGGCTCAGAAAGCGACAGGCCTCGGCCATGACGTCACGGAATTCCGCCAGACCCTGGCTATTTCGAATGATATCTAACAGGTTGCCATGTTCTCCGGTGGCGGCGTCTGTCCATCGACCCGCCGCCCCCTTTCCGGAGAGGGGTCCCCGAAGCCGCACATAGGTGGATTTACCGGGGGCGCCAAAGGCGTCCCCGATCATCCAGTAATTCCCGTCCTTACGGCCCTTCGGCAAATAGGTCCGGCAGACGGCCTCAGCGCGGTCCGCCAGCTTCTCGGCAACGTCCTTCGCATCCGGAAAGGCCATTACGCAGCCTCCCGCTCGCTGGCCCTTTCGATCGGGTGAAGCGAAAGCAGTTTACCCACGACCTCGATGCCGGCAGCCGACGCCGGCACGAACATTCTCAGCTTCCAGCTTATGATTTCATGGAAGAGACCGTACGACTTCAATCGATCAACCATGCCGTCACCGAAACCAGTCAGCTCGATGCGGTTCGATCCCATCACACGTACCCGCCGCAACTGCAAACCGCCCGTCAGGTACAGGACGGTTTTACCGTCCATAGCGGCCGCATGAGCATCCGCTGGTTCAAGATTGACACCACCCACGGCACTTGCCGTGGCAACCCAGGCGGCAGAGACCCGCCGCCCGACGACGCGCTCACCATCATCGGTCTGCAACCGATAGACCCGAGCGGACTCGGTTGGCAGACGATCCCAAATCGGCAACAGGAGGCCCGACACAACATGGATCATGTCGTCAGTAAATTCGGGGATTGTGGCCATTTCTGCTTCCCAGGCTTCGATGAATGCGGAGCGGTCGACTTCGTGCCAGACACTATCGATCAAAGACCGCGGTGATGTAAACTGTTCACTGTTTGGTCCGAGCAAAACGACTCGTTCTTCCACACCTCCGTCGTCAAGGAGAAGGCCACGGACCTGGTGCTGAAGGCGGACCTTGCCGGTTTTCTCGCTGACGAGGAATTTTCCGGCCTTGGTCTCAGCTCGCTCCAGGATCTCCGCAATGGTTAGGATTTGTGTGCGCTGTCGCCGACGAATGCTGATGAGGCTTGTCTGCGCTCCGGTCGAGGGATGTTCATATATGACCCGGCGATCAGCAATTTGCAGGCTTTCGGCCTGCAAGGTTTCCAGACCAACCTCATACGTGCCGGAGGCAATAGCGCCTTCGATCCGAGCAGCGAGCAGTTCTTCGAAAGCCGCGAACAGGATGTCCTGCATGCTTATGGTCAGCGCCAAAAGGCGGTTTAGAAAGGTGTTGATGGGTGGCAGGTCGTCGCGAAGGCCATTTTCGTCACTTAGCCTCAGTCCGGTGATCTCCTGGAATGTCGCAAGCGAACAGCCTTCGAGCTTGCCGCTGTAAATCTGCTTATAAAGCTGACGCAGCGCATCGCGGCCGTAGACGCTTTCGAGATTGTCCTCGGCACGGAAGAGGCCCTGCCCACCGGTCTGGCGCTGGCCGCGCGTCAGAGCGCCCAATGTGTCAAGACGCCGGGCAATCGTCGCCAGAAAACGCCGTTCGGCTTTAACGTTCGTGGCGATCGGGCGAAACAGCGGAGGCTGAGCCTGGTTTGTGCGGTTCGTCCGGCCAATACCTTGAACAGCTGCGTCCGCCTTCCAGCCGAATTCGAGCAAATAGTGGACGCGGAGCCGCCGGTTTTTGGCGGACATTTCGGCATGGTAGCTGCGTCCTGTGCCGCCAGCTTCGGAGAAGACCAGGATCTTCTTCTGGTCGTCCATGAAGGCTTGCGTTTCGACAAGGTTGGCAGCGCCAGCGCGACTTTCAACGACAAACCTTTGACCCTTGCGAACGATGCGCCGCGACCGACCAGTTACCTCCGCAACCTGGTCGGTGCCAAAATGCTGGACGATCTGATCGAGTGCACCTGGAACAGCAGGCAAACTTGCCAGTTTTTCGATTAGGCCGTCTCGACACGCTACGGCCGCGCGACATTCGACCGGCTGGCCATCCCGGTAGACCGGAACAGAAAATATCTTTCCGTCGTCGTTTGAACGCGGCTCGTAAAGCTGGACGGGCAACGAGTGGCGCAGGTAATCAAGGACGTATTCGCGGGGTGTAATGTCGACCTGGACGTCATTCCATTCGTCAGTCGGGACTTCAGCCAGGCGGCGCTCGGTCAGAGCTTCGCCGGTCGATACGATCTGAACGACCGCGCAGTGGCCTTCGTCCAGGTTCTGCTGGATGGCGCGCAACAGAGTGGGCGTCTTCATGCTCGTGAGCAGATGACCGAAAAACCGCTGTTTTGTGCTTTCAAAAGCACTCTTCGCAGCTGCCTTGGCCTGCCGGTTCATCGTTACGTTGCCGCCAGTCGAGCCGTCACCTGTCACATTGGCCGCTTTCATGGCGGCGTCCAAATTGTTGTGAATTACCGCGAACGCATCGGCGTAAGCGTCATATATCCGCACTTGCTCGGGCGTCAGATCATGCACCAACATGTCGTATTCGACGCCCTCGAACGACAACGACCGGGCGGCATATAACCCCATGGAGCGAAGATCCTTGGCCAGGACCTCCATTGCGGCGACGCCCCCATTCTCGATCGCCTGAATAAAATCCGCGCGCGTAGCGAATGGAAAGTCCTCGCTGCCCCACAATCCGAGCCTGTGAGCGTAAGCCAGATTGTGCACATTGGTGGCTCCCGTTGCCGAGACATACACCACGCGGGCCTCGGGAAGGGCGTGCTGCAGGCGTAATCCCGCCCTTCCCTGCTGCGAGGCCTCCTGATCCCCCCATTCCGAAGAGCCGCCGCCGGCGTTTTGCATCGAATGCGCTTCGTCGAAGATGATGACGCCGTCGAAGTCGCGGCCAAGCCAGTCAACAATCTGCTGGATGCGCGACTTCTTGGTTCCGCGCTCTTCCGAGCGAAGCGTCGCGTAGGTCGTGAATAGGACGGCTTCGTCGAGAGTAATTTGCGCCCCCGGCTTGAACCGCGACAGAGGTGTCACTTCGAGGCGTTCCCGGCCAAGTGCTGCCCAATCGCGCTGAGCATCTTCCAGAAGTTTGTCGGACTTGGAGATCCAGAGCGCGCGCCGGCGGCCTTGAAGCCAGTTATCGAGGATGATCGCCGCCGACTGGCGTCCCTTCCCCGCCCCGGTACCGTCACCCAGAAACCATCCGCGCCGAAACTGGCAGGCGCCATCTTGTCCCTCGGTTGCGGCGGACAGGACGTCGAAAGTGTCGTCGACAAGCCACCAGCCCGAGAGGTGAGCGCAATGGGCCTCACCGGCATAGATCAGGGATTCCAATTGAGCGTCTGACAATAGCCCATTCTCCATCGCTCCGGCCGGCAATAGTGGTCGGTAACCGGGCTTGGGAGGAGCGACCGATGCCATGGCTGCGGACTGCACCAAGGTCGTTGGATGGGGCTTAGCTCCGTCGAGCACAACACTCTGGAGACCGTAGGGCTCGTAGATGGCGTCAGAGAGGCGCGTGACCGCGTTGCCGCACCATGAGGCCAACTTATAGTCCAAGGGCACTCCAGTGGCTTCCTGGGCCGTTTTAGCCGTATAGGCGGGCCTCCGGCTTCCGCCCAACGTTCGGCCGCCACTCGCCAAGTGATCTGCCGTAGCCAACCAGCTTGCAGTCGCGACGCCCGGCCGAGCAGGAACGTGTTGGCAAACCCAGTCCATCAGCGTTTCAACGTCGGACGCGACACCGCGAGATGGAAGGAGGAAGGTTGGATCATTGGCAGCCACTTTGTCGATGATCGTAAGCCGCGTTTCCACTGTCGTGCCATGCCGGGCATAAACGCTACCGTCTATGGACGCGGAGAAGACAACCCTGGCCTTGTCTTGAAGATCAATGAAGGCCTGGCGCCATGTCGGCTCATCTGGCGATAGGGAAGAGCCTGTGATCGCAACCAAACGGCCCCCGGGGGCCAGGCGTTGGAGCGCTGAACGTATATGCTTCATTGCTGCGCCTTTGACCGGCCCGGCGACATTTTTGAGCACTGAAAAGGGTGGGTTCATCAGAATTACCGAGGGTCGGCTTCCCTCTTGCAGATGGTCGTCGATGTGAGCCGCGTCGAAGCGAGTCCTCACGGCGTCCGGGAACAGCAGATCGAGCACCTCGCCCCGGCCAGGCTCCAGTTCATTCAGACGAAGCTGTGCTCCCATCATTTCTGCCAGAATGGCCAGCATTCCGGTTCCGGCGGAAGGTTCGAGCACCACATCACGATCGGTGATCATGGCCGCGGCCGCTGCAACCCAGCCAAGAGGCAGGGGCGTTGAGAATTGCTGGTAGGTTTGGCTATCGACCGATCGCTTTGTGTGGGTTGGAAACAGGGCGGCGATCTTGTGAAGTGTGGGAAGCAGAGCCGCCGCCGGCGGGACTTTGCGCTTAAGCGCGCTCCCGTATTTGCGAATGAACAGGACACTTGCGATTTCGCAGGCATCGTAGGCGGTTTTCCAGTCCCAGGTTCCTTCAGCGTCGGTAGCCTTGAACGCTTGGCACATCGCATTCCGTAATACAGTGGCGTCGATACGAACGCCGGTTTCCATCGTCGGCAAAAGAAGTCTTGCTGCGTCGACGGTCGCAATTGCGGATTCGCGGGCCGGCATATTGGTTGTGATCGTTTGGGCGTCGGCCAGGCTGGCCGCGGAAGTCAGTGCGTTCATGGAAGCGATCCTCGATGGTGCGATTGGAACGAGCTCCGGTTCCTCTCTCGGCCCCGGCAAACTCGCGTGCTTCCAAGCCCCCTCTCCCTCTGACTACCATCGCAAGACAAAAGGCGCCCAGCTGTATGCCGGGCGCCCGCTTAATCCGTGGCTGCTAGGTCAGGCGTATAAACTTCCGTCCTGGGTAAAACGAAAGTCATTCGCCAAGATTGCTTCGTCAACGACGTCGTCGGATCTCTGGTAATCGAACTCGGCTTCAAGCTGACGATAGAGCCACCGAGCCACGTCGCGAAGCGTTTCCACAACCAGATCTTCAGCAGCTCCGCAGGCGGGCTGGCCGGCCGCACTGGTTCGCTCGACCGAAATCTCCATCGAACATTCATGGAAGTAGCGACCGCGGTGGGAAACGGAGGCTGTCAGTTGATAAAAGTTTCTGCGTTGGATCGCCATTAGCGTATCAGCGATCCGATGCAGCTCGGTGTCCTTGCCGGCATATGACCTAACGGCTTGTCCGGAGCCCGCACGGTAGGTGTACCGGCCTTCGAAAAAGGCATCATCGCCCTGGCTGGAAAAGCCGCTAAAATAAATACAGGGCTGTTGCCGTAATCCGCCTCCGAGCAGTCGCACGAAATTAGCCTTAAGTTCGATGCCCAGAATTCCGCAGACGTTTTCAAAATCGTCGAAGGCGGTATCGTACCAATGATCTTCCAGAGCATGCTGTCGATACCAGTCCCGCGCTCGGATCTTGGCGTGATCATCGAGTTCCCCCAGACGAAAGACGCTAATTTCAACCGTTTCAGGCATTATCGCCTCCACATGAAAGAGCCCGGCGCTCGGCCGGGCTCTGCAAGGTTTGAATAGCCAGCTTTATTCGGCGGCGATTGAGGGCTGAAACTCGCCGCCAGTATCGTTTTCAGACCGATCATCGAGGAATGAAGGCAGATCGGCCGAGCCCGACAATGGCCCTTTGGAATCGACCGAAGCATCGCGCAGTGGCTCCGGCAACCAGCCGCTCTCAGCGAGAAGTCGCTCGGCTTCGACAGCCATCTCGCCCTTTTTCATGTGGTCGATGAGTTGAGCAGCGCGATCACCACAGCCTTCGCGCACAGCCTCGAGGATCCGCGGGCGCGGAACGCGGTTCAAATAGTTCTCGGCCGTGGGTCGCCACCCGAGCGCGACGAGGTCAAGGTCAGTCGCATCTGAAAGCCGGGCCGCATGCTTCAGCCGCACATCGATGCTCTGTTGGGTCAACGCGCTATTGGGATTAACACGTTCGCTGATCGCCGTGACGCCGTACGCGACACAGAATGCCAGCAATTCCCCCCTTACCTCATTGGTCTGTTCGTTTAACCAGTCCCAGAGGGCTTGATCGTCACCGGGAAACGTTTCTCCCCAAAGTTCCCGCCGGCGGGCCATAGTCGTCGCCGGGACAGTTTCGTCGAGACCCTTTGGAGCGATATTGTGGAGGGTCGGCAGACTGATAAATGCTTGCAGGCACGAGCCGCCATTGCGATGACCGAAAATATCGCTGACGAGCCTGTGCAGCAGCAGGGTCATCGCAACATGCGGATGACGGGCGACCGCGTCGCGCAGAGCGATGGTTTTGAACGCTGTCAATTCCAGAATCAGTTTTTCAGGCAAGGGCCGCAAAACGTCGGACTCGTCATCCTCTGGGATTGCCGACAAGACTGACGCTGATCCGCCGAGCGAGATAATTGTCGTTTCAACGGACTCTGACCGGTTCATATACGTGTCCGATCCGGTTTGGTCCGTCTCCCCCATTCCGACCGGTAGCTCGTCTTCGGCGCGAATGTATCCGCGCAAGATTTCGGCCTGGCCGCCGCGACCGATCGACACGATAACCCCAGCGCGGGCGATTTCACCGGGATCAAACGTCGGCTTGATACCTAGCTCCAGGGTTTCGATCGCTGTTTCGAGTTCACCTAACCGCTGATCGCAAGCTTCTGGTATCTCGGCCTCCTCTGCGAGGGCCTCGTTCAAGGCGTGGTATTCGCCTTTCAGGGCAACGAGCGCCGCGGCGTCACCGTCGCTCAGGGTAATCTCGGCAGGCTCGATTTTGCGAAGCCCATGCAGATGGTCGAATGGCAAATTTGGCAGGACCTCGATCCACTTCCAGCCTTCAATCTTGATGTTCTGAGCGATCGCCTCAAGTTTCTCGATAGCCAATCGGTCGAGCAGAACCGGATCCTTGAGCTGTCCGCCACTATCGGCAGAAAACAGGTCGCGGAGGACTTCGCCGCCGGCCGCCTCGTAGTCTTGAACACCGACGAACACGGCTCGGCGATCGGTTGCGGACACAGCGCCTTCGGTCAAGGCGCGCCGGATCTGAAACGGCTGCCTTTCCCAGGTCGGGAGATTTGCCCAGACTTGCTCTTGACGGGCGTGGTCGCTCGTGACCGAAAACGCCATCAGCTGATCCAAAGTCAGGTCCTCTTGGGCGTAAAGTTCCATAAGCACCTGGGAGACGGAAGCCAATCGAAGGCGCTGTTTGACAATATTTACGCCGACAAAATACCGCGCGGCGATATCGTCTTCCGACATGCCCTGGCGGCGCAAAGCCAGAAAGGCTCTAAATTGATCGAGCGGATGCAAGGCGGTGCGATGCGTATTTTCCGCCAGGCTGTCATCTTCAAGGCTCGTCTCCACGGCGCAGGCCTTGATGACGCACGGAATTAAAGCCGTCTTCGCCAAGCGTTTGGTTTTGACGAGCAGTCCAAGCGCGCGATAGCGGCGGCCGCCGGCGGGGATTTCATATTTGCCCGTCTCGTTGCCGGCTTCGTCGACAATAGGGCGTACGTTCAGGCTTTGAAGCAGACCGCGAGTGGCGATGTCCTGCGCCAGGTCGTCGATGGATTGACCGGCATTGATTTGCCGCACGTTCGCCTGTGAAAGTACAAGCTTGTTGAAAGGGATGTCGATCGAACGGCTGAGTGGAACGGGATTGATCATTTGAAGGCTCCAGACGGGCTGCCGAAAACCTCTCTTTCGACTTCCTACCCGTCACCCCCTTCCCGCCCCCTCTCGCTCTTCGACGAAAGCGAAGACAGGCTCGTTATCGGGATTTCAGGGGCGGCGCATCAGGTCGCGTTTTTTGTCAAAGCCCTCGTTACGATAGGGTTCCATGTGTTTAGCTCCCAGGTGAAAAGCCATCCTGTCGGGATATTAGGGGCCGCACGCCTCGACTGGCATGTGGTCTTGTCTTTTCAATCCGTCGCGGGCGCAGTGCGACCGACCTTAGGTCGCGTGCGCGCCCGCATTCGCTAAATTTTCAACATCCTCAAACCGTTAAGTAGAGTCTTGTTAAAACATAGAGTTATAAGGTTAAGCCGGTCAAAAAGGCCGAATTCATTATTATTTACAACGCCTTATTTCGGGTGCCAGTCCCTGTTATCCCGATAGTCCGGCCCCTTATGTCCCGAAGTGCTCGCCCCTATAGTCCCGACAAAAAAAGCCCTTAAAATCCCGAGACTTACGGCCAATTTATCCACAGGTGTGCATCCGTTGATGTGGCCCCTAATATCCCGACAACATTCCGAGTCGCCGTTTTGTCAACCTTTTCAGCTGCAAGCTCATATTCATTGAAGTTTTCGCGATCGCTTCACCTGGATTTGGCCCCTAATATCCCGACGGTAGCGAGTGGATCTTGTGCTTTCCAAGCCGTCATGTGAGCTGTCGGCCCCTAATATCCCGATGATTCGATTGTTGTCGCGAGACGGATGATCGGCCCCTGAAATCCCGAGTTGAGGCAGGTGAAAAAGAGCAAAAGGCCGGCTTGCCGCGCGATTATGCTTGGTGCCGACCTTTCGAGACGGCGTCATGTCGCCATAATGGGCGATGCGGCCCCTAATATCCCGAAAGATCAGTTGGCTTTTACCAGGCGAGGGTTCTGACCACTGTCCATCAATTCCCGTCGGGCGTCTTCACGGGCGATCTGCTGTAACCGTTCGAGCTCGGCTGCTGCTTTTTCGCGGTCTTCGGCTGCTTTTAGAAGCCCGCGGTCAATAAAATGGATTGCGGGCTGACCGTCAGCTAACTGGGTGAGCGACATCTGGTAGCGCGGCAAGTCATTCCTTTTCACCGAGTTTTTGATCATCTCGGCGAATTTCTTCGTAGAACTGTCGCTGCCTGTCTTTTTTTGGAGTGCGGTAAAGCCGCATGTCCAGCCATGAGCCTGGGCGCCGGCATG
>FTIZ01110642.1_pt1 | contig 20898 bp, 14 predicted proteins | sample 1658381 | NCBI WGS metagenome assembly FTIZ01 (sample SAMEA3914822, study PRJEB12502) | metagenome | biome: forest; material: soil | place: USA | collected 2012-03-12 | depth 0.1 m
TCCAGTTGGCGATGTCGCCGTTTTCCGCCACTTCCATGGCGCCCAGGATGGTCAGGTCGATATGGCCGCCACGGATCATGGCGAAGCTGTCGGCCGACGAGAAGAACGAGGTTTCGGGCAGGGCGGTGACGGTCTGCTTGCCGGCATTGATCAGGTCGGGGTCGACCTCGTCGTCATAGGGGAAGGGCCCCATGCCGAGCATGCCGTTTTCCGACTGGAAGGTGACGGTCATGCCTTCGGGGATGTAATTGGCGACCAGGGTCGGAATGCCGATGCCGAGGTTGACGTAGAAATTGTCCTGCAGCTCTTTCGAGGCGCGCTCGGCCAGTTGTTCACGGGTCCAGGGCATTTTACGCTCCCTCTCTTTGCCGGATGGTGCGCTGCTCGATGCGCTTTTCGAAGGCGCCCTGCACGATGCGATCGACATAGATGCCCGGCGTATGGATGTTGTCCGGATCGAGGCTGCCCACCGGCACGATCTCCTCGACCTCGGCGATGCAGACCTTGCCGGCCGTCGCCATCATCGGATTGAAATTGCGCGCCGTTTCGCGGTAAACGAGGTTGCCGCGCGCATCGCCCTTCCATGCCTTGACGATGCTGAGATCGGCCTTGAGGCCGGTTTCCAGCACATAATCGCGGTCGCCGAAGCGCTTGATGTCCTTGCCTTCGGCCACGATCGTGCCGACGCCTGTCGCCGTATAGAAGCCGGGAATGCCGGCGCCGCCGGCGCGGATGCGTTCGGCCAGCGTGCCTTGCGGATTGAATTCCAGCTCAAGCTCGCCCGCCAGGTACTGGCGCTCGAATTCCTTGTTTTCGCCGACATAGGAACTGATCATCTTCTTGATCTGGCGTGTTTCCAGCAGTTGCCCGAGACCGAAGCCGTCGACGCCGGCATTGTTGGAAATGACCGTCAGGCCGGTGACGCCGCAATCGCGCAAGGCGGCGATCAGGTTTTCGGGAATGCCACACAGGCCGAAGCCGCCGGACATCACGGTCATGCCGTCAAAGGTCAGGCCGGCAAGGGCGGTTTTGGCATCGGGATAGGTTTTTTCGGTCGACATGAGTCTCTCTTTCACGCTGTCGTGCCGTTTACCTAATCCCTTTGCAAGGCGGTGTCATCCGCTTTGTGCGCCGCGATATCGTTTCCATGGATATCAATTGTCACAGACGAATTGGTGATCAATGACCGAGCAGGCGGGTGGTGAAGTGTAGCCAGAAAGGCTGAAAATAGAGCCACATCGAGCCAATCTCGTTCGCCGCGACCCATACCAGGGCCGGGAGGTAGACCGGGTGCAGACGGCGCCGCGTAAGCCAGTCATAGGCGCCGATGCCGAGGATGAGCACGTCGCTGCACAGGTAAAGAACGCTGAACATCCCCCAGAACGGGTCGTGGATCACTGAACGTATCCCGTCACTGGTAAAGCGGGCAAAGGCTGCGCTTGTGATATAGAGCGTCGCCATGAGCATAAGCCGCTTGTGCGCGGAAGGTGCGCCGCGCAGCAGCAGGGCCGCGCCCACCAGCCCGCCAAAGGCCAGCATCTCGGTGAAGGAGACGGCGAGAAAGGCAGGATCGCTGTCCGGGGTGCCGAAATTTCTTATCTGCAATAGGAACTCGGCGGCAGGACCCAGCACGATCATGGCGGCGGCCAGCGCGATCAGGGCAAGGCCGAGCGTCTTGTGGATATGCCATTTCCGCATCCGGATAAGCCAGATCTGCACCGTGAACAGAACCAGCCAGCCAACAAAGGCGACGGCGTGGACATGGACGATCAGCAGGTAAGGCGCTTCGTGGCTGGACACATGATAGGCGATGTCGCCACCGAAACCCAGGATGACACCGACCCAGGCCAGGACCATGGTCACCAGGAAGAAATTGCGATCCCACGCATGGTCGGGCGCGAACCCTTTTGCCGCTTCTGTCATGACTTGCCCCTGCCTTAGGGGCAGGATGGGCCGACGAGCGGTATTGTCAAGGCAACAATTTGGCTTTAGCCAGTAGCCAGCAAGGGTTTGAGTGAAGCGTCCGCATCGACGATGACGGCCTCGTCGAGACTTGGAATACCCTTGGCGATCAATTGTTTGGCCGCCATGAAGTCACCGGGCCGGCTGACGCATTCGGCGGCCTGAAGGCGATTGTCGGCATCGAGATGGAAGATGCTGAAGGCGCCGGTCATCGGATCGCCGCGGACGACGGAGCGAGTTCCGGACTGCAACAAACCGGCGATTTGCAGCTTGAACTCATATTGATCCGACCAGAACCACGGCGTTTCGATCGTTGGCGGCCTGAAGCCGGTAACGGCCGCCGCCGCCTGCTTGGCCTGCTCCAGTGCGTTGGGTACGCTTTCCAGCCGGAAGCGGCCTGGATAGAAGGGCAAGGTGCGTGATGTCACGTCGCCGATGGCGAAAATATCGTCGTGCGAAGTGCGCGCCTGTTCGTCGACAATAATCCCGTTATCGCAGGAAAGACCGGCATCGCGCGCCAGGTCGTCATCGGGCAAGGCGCCGATCCCTACCAGCAACAGGTCGAAGCCGTGCTGCGCGCCGTCGGCCAGATGCACGATCTTGTCGTCGCGCTCACCCAGCGACAGTTCCACAATATGGCTTTGCGTAAGGATAGTGACGCCGCGGTCACGATGGATAAGGGTGAAGGCATCCGACAGGCCGGGCGAGGCCACGCGCGCCAGGATGCGGCTTTCGCGCTCGAAGATCGTCACGTCGCAACCGAGATGCCGCGCCGAGGCTGCGACTTCGAGACCGACATAGCCCGCGCCGATCAGGCCCACGCGCCGGCCGCCCGTCAACATGGCTTTCAGCGTCTCGGCGTCGTCAAGCGTGCGCAGCACATGATGTGGCACGCGATCGGCGCCCTTGATATCGAAAGGCCTGGCCTTCGATCCGGTGGCCAGGACCAGGTGGTCGTAATTCAGCGTGCCACCATTCGTTATGACGGCCTTGCTGGCTGTCGATATGGCGTTGCATCTTATGTTTGTACGCGCGTCCATGCCTTGATCTGCATAGAAATTTTCAGATCGCAGATAAAGGTCGTCAAGCGATGCTTCGCCTTTCAGCCACGCTTTCGACAAGGGAGGGCGCTGATAAGGCAGGTAAGGCTCGGCGCCGACCAGGGTTATGTCGCCGGCATAACCATATTGCCGCAGGAGGCCGGCGGCTGAACCGCCGGCATGGCCGGCACCGATGATGACGACACCGGCGCCCATCAGACGCCTTCGGGGACTGGCAAATGGTTCTGCAGGCAAAACGCCTTGAGTGTGTTGTTGAGCAGGCAGGCGATGGTCATTGGCCCGACACCCTTCGGTACAGGCGTGATGGCCAGGGCGCGATCCTTGGCCGTATCAAAATCGACGTCACCGACCAGTTTCGACTTGGGGCCGTCGGCGCCTTCGATCTGGATACGGTTGATGCCGACGTCGATCACGTAAGCGCCGTCCTTGATCCATTCGCCAGGAATGAAGCGTGGACGGCCGACGGCGGCGACCAGGATATCGGCTCCTAAACAAATCTCTTGCAAATTCCGTGTCTTGGAGTGGGCAATGGTGACGGTGCAATCCTCGGCCAGCAGCAACTGGGCCATCGGCTTGCCGACGATGTTTGAACGACCAACGATGACGGCATGCTTGCCGCTCAGCGTATCGCCATAGGTCGTCATGGCGTCCTTGAGCAGCATCAGGCTGCCCAGCGGCGTGCACGGCACGATGCCTTCCAGACCCACCGCCAGCTTGCCTGCATTGATGACGTGGAAACCGTCGACATCCTTGTCCGGATTGATGGCGTCGATCACTTTCAGCGATGACATCTGCTTCGGCAGGGGCAATTGCACCAATATACCATTGACGTTTTCGTCGCGATTGAGCCCGTCAATGATGGAGAGCAACTCGTCTTCGGAGGTCGTGTCGGGCAGGCGGATTGTCCGCGATTCCATGCCGATCGCCTGGGTTTGCTCGCCCTTGCTCTTGACATAGACCTGGCTGGCCGGATCCTCGCCGACGATGACGACGGTCAGTCCGGGTATCTTGCCTGTGCTCGCTTTCAGCGAGGCGACATGGACAGCCAGGCGTTCGCGCAAGGCAGATGCATAACCGGCGCCGTCGATGATATTGCCTCGGGATGCGCTCATCAGGACCTCTCGGAAAGCGCCGCGAGCAGCGCCTCCACCAGCGGGCGCAGCGTCAGACTCAAGGGCGCGGCAAGGCCTGCGTCATACAGGTGGGGCCTCGCGCTGTCCAGATAGGTGTCCTGGACAATTTCGATCTGCAAGGCATGAATATTGAGGGCAGGATCGCCATAATGACGCGTTGTATAGCCCCCTTTGAAGCGGCCATCGAGCACATGGCTGTAGGTTGTGCATGTCTCGCGCCATAAGCTCAGGGCATGAACCAGCGACGGACCCAGTGTCCGGCCGGAATGGGTGCCGAAATTGAGGTCAGGCAAACGGCCGTCAAACAGGCTGGGGATAACGCCACGGATGGAATGGGCGTCGATCAGCAGGGCATGGCCATGGCGCATGACGGTCTGGTTCAAAACCTTATGCAACTGAGCATGATAAGGGCGCCAATAATGTTCCAACCTAAGTTCTACGCCGGCTTCGTCGGGCCGGCTGTCCGGCTTATATATGTCATGTCGATCGAAATCGGTCAGCGGACACAGGCCCGTTTCAAAGCGGCCGGGATAGAGGCTTCCCCCCGCCGAATCCCGGTTGAGGTCGATGACATAGCGTGAATGTGTGGCGAATAAAGTCGATGCCCCCAGTTCGCGGGCGAAATCAAACAGGCGATGGACATGAAAATCGGTCTCGCGGATCGCCAGGCCGGTCTCGTTCATGTTTTCGGCGATGACAGGCGGGATATGCATCCCGACATGCGGCGCGGCAATGACAAGCGGCCCTTCGCCCTGATGAAAGTCGAACGGGGCAATTTCGTCAGCAGTCTGAGGGGCGGCCGGCATGGTTGCATGTGAACCTTCCTGCGTGGCGCTTGTCAAGGCAAGGCCTGAAAGGCGCTATTCACAGCGAAAGCATCCTCCAGGCCTTGTCATTGTCCGATCCCTGTCTAGATTGGACGTTCCGGCACGAACGGCGCGCGAACCTTGAGGCGCGCCAACCGAAAGAGACGCGCATGGATATCCACGTCCTCCTGAACGTTTTCGTCTTCCTGGTGGCGGCATGCCTTGTCGTGCCGCTGGCGCAGCGCTTCAAGCTGGGTTCGGTGCTGGGTTTCCTGATCGCCGGCATCCTGATCGGACCGTTCGGCCTGCACCTGATCGGCGAGCCGGAAAAGGTGATGAAATTCGCGGAGTTCGGCGTGGTCATGATGATGTTCCTGATCGGCATGGAGCTGGAGCCGGCGGTGCTGTGGCGGCTGCGACGCTCGATCCTCGGCCTCGGCACACTGCAAGTCGTGCTGACCTCGGCGGCTTTGATGCTGGTCGGCATGGCGTTGGGCCACACCTGGCAGGCATCCCTGGCCGTCGGCATGGCGCTGGCCATGTCGTCGACGGCGCTGGTATTGCAGATGCTGCGCGAGAAGAACCTGATGCATTCGCTGGTCGGCGAAACCTCGTTCGCCGTGCTGCTGTTCCAGGACATGGCGGTCATTCCGGTGCTGGTCATCATTCCGCTGCTGGCGACACAGGCCGTGCCGGTCGAAGCCGACGGCTTCAACCTGATCGCCGCATGGCCGATATGGCTGAAGCCCGTGGCCGTCGTCGTCGTCATCGCCGGTGTGATCCTGAGCGGGCAATATCTGTCGCGCTACGTCTTCCAGATCATCGCCAAGGCCAATCTGCGCGAGGTCTTCACCGCCACCTCCCTGGCGCTTGTCATCGGCGTCACCGTCCTGATGGAGATGGTCGGCATGTCGCCGGCGCTGGGCGCCTTCATCGCCGGCGTCGTGCTGGCCAATTCGGAATATCGCCGCACCATCGAAACCGACATCGAACCCTTCAAGGGCCTGCTGCTGGGCCTGTTTTTCATCAGCGTCGGCATGGGCATGGATTTCACCGTCTTCCTGCGCCATCCGCTCGGCCTCATCGCCGCGGTGATCGGCCTGATGCTGGTCAAGGGGCTTGTGCTGTATGCACTAGGCGATCGCTTCGGCGTCAAGGGGCCGCAAGGGCTGGGCCTGGCCATCGGGCTGGCCCAGGGCGGCGAGTTTGCCTTCGTTCTGCTGCAACTGATCGGCGGCTTGCGTATCATCGATCCGGAGATGCAGAAATTCCTGATCCTGCTGGTGGCGACCTCGATCGCCCTGACGCCGGTCGTGGTCACGATCTACACCCGCTTCATCCTGCCGCGCTTCGTCAGCCTGCTGCCCGAACGCGCCTATGACGCCATCGACGAGCACAATCCGGTCATCATCGCCGGCTTCGGCCGCTTCGGCCAGATCGTCGGCCGCTTCATGACCGCCCAGGGCATCAGCATCACTGTCCTGGAAAAGAATCCCGACCAGGTCGAGGCCGTCGGCAAGTTCGGCTTCAAGGCCTATTTCGGCGATGCGACGCGGCTGGACCTGCTGCGCTCATCGGGCGCCGAGGAGGCGGGCATGCTGGTCGTGGCCATCGACGACGCCGACGCGGCGATCGAGATCGTTCGCCTGAGCAAGCAGCATTTTCCACGCCTCAGGGTCTATGCGCGCGCCCGCAACCGCCGCCACGCCTACGATCTCAACCGCGCCGGCGCCGACTATTATCACCGCGAAACCCTCGATTCCGCCTTGCAACTGGCCCGTGACGCCGTGGTGGCGCTCGGCCGGCCGGCAACCGATATCGACGACAAGCTGGCCAAGTTCCGCGCCCATGATATCGCCACGCTCAGGAAGTCGTTCGAGTTTTTCGAGAGCGAGCCGGACATGATCAACTTCGCCAAGTTGAGCCGCGAGGAACTGGAAGGCATCCTCAACAACGACAAGCAGGACGGCTGACGGCCTGACATCGAAAATGTCCCGGGCGATGTCCGAAAGCGGAACGGCTGCCGCAAGTCGGGAAAATGGTACCGGTATCGTGCCGGATTACGGCTGAAAACCTGTAAAAATGGCGCGTCTGGGCCGAGGGGACTTGGCAAATCCGCAGAATGATGCCAAGCGTTATGGCATCGATGTCATGGCTGATGGACAAGATTTTCATACATGTTCGATAGGATGTGACGCGGGCGTAACCGGGCAGGGGCGGACCTGACCGCAACCAGGATTTTCAAAGCCGAGATGTCGACGATTTATGATGTGGCCGAACTGGCGGGCGTTTCCGCCAAGACCGTATCGCGTGTCCTGAACGAGGACGGGGCGGTCAAGGTGGATACGCGTGAGCGTGTTCTCAGCGCGATGAGCCGCCTCGATTATCGCCCCAACAACCAGGCGCGGCAACTGCGCCTGGGCCAGTCCAAGACGTCGGTCGGCATGCTGCTCGAAGATCCGGCCGGCGGCTATCAAAGCCGGTTCCATCACGCCATGCTGATGGCCTGCATGGAATCGGGCAATTACCTGGCCATCGAACTTTTCGAACTCGGCCAGACCGATTTCCAGGGCGATTTCGAACGTTTTCTGGCGGACGCCCAGATCAAGGCCATGGTCCTGCTGCCGCCATTGTGCGATTTCGGCCCCCTGAAAAGCCTGCTGAAGGCGCACAATATCCAGTGCGTCCTGATCTCGCCGACCACACCCGACACGCATTATGCCAGCGTCGCCATGGACGATCGCCTGGCGGCGCGCGATGTCACCGATTACCTGCTGTCCCTTGGCCACAAAAGGATTGCGCATATCGCCGGCCATCCGGACCATGCCGCTGCCTTCCTGCGCCGCCAGGGATTTTACGAGGCCTTCGACGCCATCGGGACGCCGCGTCCGCCGCGCGACTATATTGCCGAGGGCCTGTTCAATTTCCGCTCGGGGATCGCCGCGGCCGAAAAGCTTTTGAACCTGCCGGACCGTCCGACGGCCATATTTGCGTCCAACGACGAAATGGCCGCCGCCGTGTGTACGGTGGCGCACAAGATGGGCCTGCGCATCCCGGAGGACCTGGCCGTCGTCGGCTTCGATGACGCGCCGATTTCGTCGGCGGTATGGCCGCCCCTGACCACGGTACGCCAGCCCTATCTCGACATGGCGCGGCGCAGCCTGGCGATTCTCAATGCCGCCGGCGACAGCATCCAGGCCTCGGATACGCAGATGCGCCACATTGTGCCGCATGAAATCGTGCGCCGCGAATCGACGGCGCCGAAGTCCGGCGGCTAATCCGGTATCCGGAACAACCTGATCGTAAAAGGCTGCCGGAATGGAAATCGGCGGCGTTTTTGCGTTTTTATCCGCCAGTTCCCGTAACCGTGTGATGCTAACTTGCCACATGGTATCGCTCCCATAACCGGCAAACTCCGCGCTTTTGTGACATCGATGACAAATGACTTGACAGCATTTGGACATCTTGGCCATGTTCGCCGCGTCGGGTGATGTCCGGCGGACAACCCATGGGGTCCGGCGGCGCGCCCTTTCCGGCATTTCGCGTGCCGGGCGAAAATTCTGGGGCGGGTCACATCGAGACCGGGGCGCGGCTCAGGCCACAAGACCAACAAGTAACGATGAACAACTACTAGGGACGAGACACATGTCACAGACTAACATCGGGAAACATCTCCTGCGCGGAGCCCTGGCGAGCGCCTTGTGCGCCGGGGTATCGCTGACAGCGCTGTCAGGAGCAGCCTTCGCACAAACGACGGATACAACGACCAGCGACAACACCGTGGTTGTGGTGACCGGCATCCGGTCGTCGCTCCGCAGCTCCATGGGCGTCAAGAAAAATGCCCAGGGCGTCGTCGATTCGATCTCGGCTGAAGACATCGGCAAGTTCCCGGATACGAACCTCGCCGAATCGCTGCAGCGCATCACCGGCGTGTCGATCGACCGCTCGAACGGCGAAGGTTCGTTCGTGACGGTTCGCGGCTTCGGTCCGGATTTCAACCTTGTCACGCTCAACGGCCGCCAGATGCCGACGGCCGCGCTTGGCGACGGCGGCAGCGCGCCGGCCTCGCGTTCGTTCGACTTCGCCAACCTCGCCTCGGAAGGCGTGGCCGGCGTCGACGTCTACAAGTCCGGCCGCGCCACGGTCGATTCCGGCGGCATCGGCTCCACCATCAACATCCGCACGCCGCGTCCGTTCGACCGTCCCGGCCTGCGCGGCAGCGTCGGCGTCAAGGGCGTTTACGACACCTCGCAATTTTCCGGTCCGGATACCACGCCGGAACTCTCGGGCATCATCAGCGACACCTTCGCCGATAACAAGATCGGCGTCCTGCTGACCGGTTCGTACCAGAAGCGCGATTCCGGCAGCGCCGACTTCTCGGCCGGCTGGCGCGACGGCTATCTCGGCAACGAAAACAACTGGGGCTCGCTGGCGCCCGCCGGCTCGCCCAACGTCACCAACCACCCCGACGCCACCGATGTCTACCAGGTCCAGCAAAACGGCGCCTACGACATCCATGACATCCAGCGCGAACGCCTGAACGGTCAACTGGTGCTGCAGTTCCGTCCGATCGATACGCTGACGGCGACCGTCGACTATACCTATTCGAAGAACAAGGTGAAGGACGCGCAGTCTTCCGGCGGCGTCTGGTTCAACTTCAACGACGTGTCGAGCAACTGGACCGATGGCCCGGTCGCCGGCCCGATCTCCTATACCGAGCGTTTCGGCCAGAACGAACAGAAGGACCTGTCCTATTCGGGCAGCCTGACGGCCAACCAGACCGAAAACAAGTCGACCGGCATCAATTTGAAGTGGCAGCCGACCGACAAGCTGAACCTCGTCCTCGATGCCCACAGCTCGACGGCGGAATCGAAGCCGGACAGCCCCTATGGCTCGAACATGTCCGTCGGCACCGCGATCTTCGGCATCAAGGACCAGACGATCGATTACTCGACCTATCTGCCGGTCATGACCTACAACATGTATCCGCCGCTCGGCAGCCCGGCCGGCACGGCGGCGCTCAGCACCACTGACGTGTCGCTGGTGACGCCGACCGGCCAGGCCTTCCGCAACGCCTACTTCAAGGACGAGATCGACCAGGTCCAGCTGCGCGGCCACTACGACGTGTCCGACTGGGGCAACGTCGAAAGCATCGATTTCGGTGTTTCGTCGGTCGAGAACAAGGTCCGTTCGGCCTTCGGCTACATCCAGCACGACACCTGGGGCGGCGTCGGTCCGGCGTCGGAAATCCCCGACGACGTCTTCAGCATCGTCAGCCTGCGTGACAAGTTCGATGGCCTGAGCGGTGTCGGCTCGATCCCGCAAAACATCGTCGCCTTCGATCTGCCGCGCATGGTCTCTCTTCTGGATGGTCTGCATCAGATCTGCGGCGGCAACATGGACTGCCTCGCCGATTACACCACCGACCGCCGCATCAAGGAAAAGACGGTCGCGCCGTACATCCAGGTCAACACCAAGTTCGACATGTTCCAGCGCCCGGCGCATGTCGTCGTCGGTGTTCGCTATGAAAAGACGGATATCGACTCGTCGGCCCTGGTGCCGATCCCGAACTCGACGACGGCGTGGGTCGCGGCCAACGAATTCGACCTGAACTTCAGCGGCGGCAACAGCTCCTTCACCACCCTGAAGGGCCACTACCAGAACATCCTGCCGAACATCGACTTCGACTTCCGTCCCATGGACAATGTCGTGGTCCGCGCGTCGACCAGCACCACGATCACGCGTCCGGACTATGCCAGCATGCAGGGCGGCCAGACGCTTGACCAGTTGTTCCGGATCGCCAACGGCACCGGCAGCCAGGGCAATCCGAACCTGCTGCCCTACAAGTCGAAGAACCTCGATCTGTCGGTCGAATGGTACTACGGCAAGGACAGCTACGTCTCGCTCGGCTACTTCCACAAGGACGTGTCGAACTTCATCGCCAGCGGCCGCGTCAACGAGACGGCGTTCGGCCTGACCAATCCGGGCTCGGGCCCGCGCTACCGCGCCGCCGTCGCGGCGCTCGGCGCCGGCGCGGCGACGGTCGATATCCGTCAGTACATCTTCGACCACTACCCGAATTCGGTGGTCAAGACGGGGACCGACTCGGCCGGCTACACCACGGGCCAGATCCTCAGCCTGCCCGAGGACGATCCGCTCGTCTTCCAGGTCACCGAGCCGACCAACAGCGACCAGACGGCGGAACTGAAGGGCTGGGAATTCAACGTCCAGCATAACTTCGGCGACAGCGGCTTCGGCGCCATCGTCAACTATACCAAGGTGGATGGTTCGGCCGTTTACGACAACACCAAGCCGGCCAGCGTCACCCAGTTCGCCCTCACGGGCCTGAGCGACAGCGCCAACGCCGTGGCCTTCTATGACAAGAACGGCATCCAGGCGCGTATCGCCTATAACTGGCGCGACCAGTTCCTCAACGGCACCGGTCCGAACCCGACCTACACCGACGCCTACGGCCAGTTCGACGGCAGCGCCAGCTGGGAGTTCAAGCCGGGTTACACGGTTTTCCTGGAAGGCATCAACCTGACGAACGAAAGCCGCAGGGTGCACCAGCGTTCGGAAAACAACGTCACCTTTGTGGCGCCTGGCTTTGCCCGGTACGACATCGGTGTCCGGATGACCTTCTAGTCAACCGTATCAAGCGTAAAACGGAGAAGCCATTCCTTCGGGGATGGCTTCTCTTTCCTCTGCAAGATATAAGAAAATCACCAGGGGAAGTGCAGGGACTTCATGGATAAGCGCGTCACCGAGATCGTGATTGTGGGCGGAGGCACGGCCGGCTGGCTGGCGGCGTGTGTCCTGGCCGCTTCGGCCGATCCGTCGGCAAAGCCCTGTCTGTCCGTTACCCTGGTCGAATCCCCCGACGTGCCGACGATCGGCGTAGGCGAGGGGACATGGCCCACCATACGCCGCACCCTCCAGCGTATCGGCATCGCCGAAAGCGAATTTCTCCTCGACTGCGAGGCGTCCTTCAAGCAGGGCTCCCGCTTCGACGGCTGGCGCGACGGCGCGCCCGGCGACAGCTATTACCATCCCTTCGTGCCACCCGTGCCTGGCGAACCCGATGACCTTGCCGCGCTTTGGCGCGACGATGGCGAAGGGCGCGCCTTCGCCGATTTCGTCAGTCCGCAACCGCAGGTCAGCGCCCTGGGCCTGGCGCCGCGGCAGCGCAACATGGCCGATTATGCCGGCGCCCTCAACTATGCCTATCATCTCGATGCGGCCAGGCTGGCGCGGCTGCTGGCGCGTCACGCGACGGAACGGCTGGGCGTGCGCCATATTTCCGATCACGTCACGAACGTCGCCATGAGCCCGGATGGCGACGTGGCTTCGGTTGTGACGCGGGGGCACGGCGCCATCGCCGGCGACCTGTTTATCGACTGTTCGGGCCATGCGGCCGTGCTGATCGAAGGCTGCTACGGCGTTTCCACGGTCGACCGCGGCGCGCACCTGTTCAATGACCGCGCCCTGGCGGTCCAGGTTCCCGTGCCGCCCGACAGCGCCATCGCCTCGACGACCAACGCCACGGCCCATGCCGCCGGCTGGATCTGGGATATCGGCCTGCCGGCCCGGCGCGGCATCGGCTGTGTTTATTCTTCGGCGCACAACAGCGACGACGAAGCGGAGGCGACGCTTCGCGCCTATATCGCCCGTACCGCGCCGTGGACGAATCCGGACGCCGTGTCGCCCCGCCGCCTCGGTTTCCGCTCGGGCTATCGCGAACGCTTCTGGGAATGCAACGTGCTGGCCATCGGCCAGGCGGCCGGCTTCCTCGAACCGCTGGAAGCGTCGGCGATCGTGATGATCGAACTGGCGCTTGACGCCCTGGTGCATAATTTCCCAAAGTCGCGGTCGGCCATGGAGGTGCGGGCGCGCCGCTTCAACGACCTCTTCCGCTACCGCTGGGAACGGATCGTCGAATTCCTCAAGCTCCATTACGTGCTCAGCCGCCGGCCCGAGCCGTACTGGCGGGACCACCGGGACGCCGCGACGATTCCGGCCCGGCTTGCCGATCTGATGCAGGTGTGGAAGGATCAGGCGCCGTCCGAGTTCGACCTGCCGGCGGCCAGCGAGGTCTTTCCCGCCGCCAGCCATCAATATATCCTCTACGGCATGGGTTTCTCGCCGCCGGATGACGCCATCATCGGGCCGGGCGGGCGGGACATGACCCTGCAGGCCGTCAGGCAAGGCCAGCAAAGAACGCGTGCCCTTGCAGCCAGCCTGCCCACCAACCGCGTTTACCTCGATGCGTTAAGCGCAGCGCATTCCGTTTCATTACTCTCCAGGGATATGACAGGCTGATATGTCCAACCACGCCATCCTGACCGCCGAAGCCCATCGCGACCTCCGCGTTCACACCCACCATGACGCCAGCCTCGGCGACAATGTCATGTGCTGCATGACCGTACCGGTGGAATTCCGCCGGGTGCAGAACGAATATCCGATTGTCTTTCGTCTCAACGCCGACCGTGGCGATTTCGCCGCCTACGCGCTTTTCGGCTTCGAGAACGGGGAAAATCTCTTTCTGGAAAATGGCCGCTGGGACGCGCGCTATCGGCCTCTGGTCATGGATATCCAGCCCTTCCTGATCGGCCAGCCCGCCGCCGGCACCGGCGACAGGCAGGTGCATATCGACATGGCCAGCCCGCGCATCGCCAAGGACGAGGGCATGCGGGTGTTCGACGAGCATGGCCGGCCGACGCCCTACCTGGAAACCATGGCGGAAAAAATGGGGGAACTGGATGCCGGTTTCCAGGCGTCGGCGGAGTTTTTCGCCGCCCTGCGCCGGCACGATCTGCTGGAGCCCTTCGCCATCGACATCACCCTGGATGACGGCTCGACCAACCGTTTTCTCGGTTTCCACGTCATCAACGAAGACCGGTTGCAGGCGCTCGACGGCGACGCCGTGGCCGAGCTTCATCGCGAAGGCCACCTGATGCCGATCTTCATGGCCCTGGCCTCGCTGGCCAATATCGCTGAACTGGTCGCGCGCAAGAACGGTCGCCTGCCGAATGCCTGACGGTCGTCCCGCCCCGTTGAAGAGCCTGACACCGATGCAGGAGATCACTATCTCTGGCGCGGCGGATCTCGATGCGCGTCTCAGGGACGCCGACAAACCTTTCGTGGTGCGCGGGCTGGTGTCCGATTGGCCGCTGGTCCAGGCCGGCCGCAAGTCCGGCCGCGATGCCCGGGATTACCTCTTGCGGCGCCGGCGCGACACCAAGTTCGTTTTCGCTGTCGGCGAGCCGGATTCGCACGGGCGGCTGTTTTACGACACCCACATGGCGATGAATTTCCGCACCTTGAAAGCCAGGCTGCCGGAGATTTTCGCGCAGATCGACATGCTGGAAAACCGGCCCGACGCGCCGCCGATCTACCTGGCCTCGATCGACGTGCACGATTTCTTCAACGGGCTGCACGAGGACAACCACGTCGACCTCGGCGACCGCACCTGCATGGCCAGCATCTGGATGGGCACGCGCACGCGTATCGCAGCCCACAACGATTTCCCGGACAACCTGGCCTGCGTCGCCGTTGGCCGGCGCCGGTTCACGCTTTTCCCGCGTGAGCAGTTCCGCAACCTTTACCTCGGCCCGGTCGACAACACGCCGGCCGGCCGCGCCGTCAGCATGGTCGATTTCCATGCGCCGGATTTCGAGCGTTTCCCGCGCTTTCGCACAGCGCTCGATCATGCCGTGGTGGCGGAACTGGACGCCGGCGACGCCATTTTCATTCCGTCGATGTGGTGGCACCATGTCGAAGGCCTTGAGCCGTTCAATGTCCTGCTGAACTACTGGTGGCGCGATACGCCGCGCTGGCTGGGCCAGCCGCAGGATGCCCTCAACCTGGCCATGCTGGCGATCCGCGACCTGCCCGAGGACGAGCGCCGGCACTGGCGCGACATGTTCGACTACTACATCTTCACCAATGGGCCGGAAGTCGTGGATCACATTCCGGAGGAGGGGCGCAGCGTGCTGTCGCCGCTGACGGCCGAAAACGCCGCCCGTATCCGTGGTTTCCTGTTGAGGCAGTTGAGCAAATGACCCCGAAAAACAGCCTGCGCGTCGTTGTTGCCGGCGGCGGCACCGCCGGATGGATGACCGCGGCGGCGATCGCCCGTACCATGGGCCGGACGGTCGATCTCACGCTTGTCGAATCCGACGCCATCGGCACGGTGGGGGTCGGTGAATCGACCATCCCGCCGCTGGTGACCTTCAACCGGCTGCTCGGTATCAACGAAGCGGACTTCATGCGGGCGACCGAAGCCACCTTCAAGCTCGGCATCCTGTTCGACAACTGGAAGGACGTGGGCACGCGCTATTTCCATTCCTTCGGCCTGACGGGAAAGGACCACTGGTCGGCTGGATTCCAGCACTTCTGGCTGTATGGCCGCGAAAAGGGCCACACGGCGTCCTATGACGACTATTGCCTGGAACTGGTGGCGGCGCTCCAGGGCAAGTTCGCGCACCTGCCCGACGACCGGATGAACTATGCCTACCAACTGGACGCCACCCGGTTCGCCAAATTCCTGCGCGATATGGCGACGGCTGACGGCACGCGCCGGGTCGAAGGCAAGATCGCCCGCGTCGAATTGCATGCCGAAAGCGGCGATATCGCTGCCCTCGTGCTCGAGTCCGGCCAGCGCATCGAAGGCGACCTGTTCGTCGATTGCACCGGTTTTAGGGCCTTGCTGATCGGCGAGGCGCTGCACGTCGGCTATGACGACTGGACGCATTACCTGCCGTGCGATTCCGCCATCGCCGTCCAGACGGAAAACGTCGGTCCGGCCTTGCCCTATACGCGCGCCATGGCCCACGACGCCGGCTGGCAGTGGCGCATTCCCCTGCAGCACCGCACCGGCAACGGCATCGTCTATTGCAGCCGCTATCTGTCGCGCGACGCTGCGCTGGAGCGTCTCCTGGGCAATCTCGACGGCAAGGTCATTACTGAGCCGAACAACCTGCGCTTTGTCACCGGCGCCCGGCGGCGCCAGTGGCATCGCAACTGCATCGCCATCGGCCTGTCGAGCGGCTTCATGGAGCCGCTGGAAGCGACCAGCATCCATTTGATCCAGAGGTCGATCCTTCGGCTGATCCGCATGTTGCCACAAACCGAGGTCAGCCTGCGCGACATCGCCGAATTCAACGAACAGCAGGATCAGGACATGATCCAGATCCGCGACTTCCTGATCCTTCACTATGTCGCGACCGAGCGCCGCGACAGCGCCTTCTGGCGCCACTGCGCCACCATGCCGATTCCTGATTCGCTGAAGCAGAAGATCGAGCTGTTCCGCGAGACCGGACGCGTCTTCCGCAAGAACGAGGAACTGTTCGCGGAAAACAGCTGGGTCCAGGTGATGATGGGGCAGGGGATCATGCCGCGCGCCTGGCATCCCATCGCCGCCAAGCTGAGCGACGAAGAACTGGCGCGCCTGCTGACCGGCATACGCGACAATGTCAGCCGTACGGTGGCGTCGCTGCCGGAACACGCGACCTACGTGGCTCAGTACTGCCAGCCGTCGCAACGCGCCGCCGTCCCGGCCTGAAGTTTACCGTCCCTTTTTTTCGATGCGGCTGGTTAAATATGACATCGATGACAATTTTCTTGACATTGCCCGGCCAATTTGGGAAAACTCGATTCCGTAAGAGATTTACGCAAGTCTGACGCTTCCACCGGCTACGATATCAAGGCTGGAACCTATCGATTTGAAGGCAATTTGTCCGTAAGGACAAAGCCTTAGGTGGCGTAAGGAGCGCGGGGGTAAATGTCGATGAAATTCGCGGACGGTTCCCGGGGGCCTCTGCAACCGAATTCACATATTCCCTGAATATGTGATGTCCGAGGCCTATGGATTGGTTCCTCCTGTCTTTGGCTTCTTCTTCCCCAACTGGCCTTCCCGGCTTTGTTCCGGGAAAGCGATATTCTCCCGTGAATCGGCTGCCACAGCTGCTTCACGGGAGCTTTTTCCAGGCGGGGCGCACAACCCATAAAAATGGAAACGCCACATATGCCCTTTTCGAGCAAACTCGCCCTTTTGGGCGCCACCGCGTTGGTCGCGCTTTGTCCCTTGACTCCGGCCACTGCACAGGATGCTCAGCCGTGGGCTGACACGACCTTGAGTCCGGATGCGCGCGCCGACCTGGTGGTCAAGGCGATGACCCAGGCGGAGAAGATCCAACTGGTCTTCGGCTATTTCTCGACCGACCTGGCCGATCATGACTTCGTCCATCCCGCCGATGGCCAGCCTGCCGCCGCCGGCTATATCGCGGGTATCGCCCGCCTTGGTATCCCGGCCCAATCCGAAACCGACGCCGGTGTCGGCGTGGCCACGCAGCGCACGCCGACCCCGCGCCTGCGAACATCGCTGCCGGCGGGGATCGCCACAGCCGCCACATGGGATACAAGCCTTGCCTATGCCGGCGGCGCCATGATCGGCAACGAAGCCCGCCTGAGCGGTTTCAACGTTCAGCTTGCCGGCGGCGTCAATCTGATGCGCGACCCGCGCAATGGCCGCAACTTCGAGTATGGCGGCGAGGATCCGTTGCTCGCCGGATTGATGGTCGGTAATGAAATCAAGGGTATACAGTCGAACCATATTATTTCGACCGTCAAGCATTTTGCCTTCAACAACCAGGAGACGAACAGGAACTTTATCGATGCCAGGATCGATGATGCGGCTGCCCGTGAATCGGACTTGCTGGCGTTTCAGATGGCCATCGAAACGGGGCAGCCCGGTTCCGTCATGTGTTCATACAATCGTATAAATGGCGATTACGCCTGCGAAAACAATTGGCTGCTTAATCAGGTCTTGAAGTTGGACTGGGGTTATAACGGCTATGTCATGTCGGATTGGGGCGCCACCCATTCGACCGTTCCCGCCGCCAATGCCGGCCTCGACCAGCAATCGGGCTGGCCGTTCGACAAGTCGCCCTATTTCAAGGATGCCCTGGGCGAAGCCGTCGATAACGGCCATGTCAGCGAGGCCCGTTTCGACGATATGGCCCACCGCATCCTGCGTTCCATGTTCGCCAATGGCCTGTTCGACCAGCCCATCGATGGCGACCAGTCGGCAACCATCGATTATGCCGGTCACGCCCAGGTCACTCAACAGGATGCCGAAGGCGGCATTGTCCTGCTGAAAAACACGGGCATTCTGCCCTTGGCCAGGTCGGCCCGCACCATCCTGATCGTCGGCGGCCATGCCGACAAGGGCGTCCTGTCGGGGGGCGGCTCGTCCCAGGTCTATCCGGTCGGCGGCCTGGCCGTGCCCGATACCTATCCCGCCCACTTTCCCGGTCCCATCGCCTACGATCCATCGTCACCGATGCAGGGCATCGCCGCGCGCACCCAAGCCATGGTCACGTACGATGATGGCAGCGATCCGCAGGTGACAGCCAGCCTGGCCAAAAAGGCCGATGTCGTCATCGTCTTCGCCACGCGCTGGGAAGCCGAAAGCGTCGACGTCACCACGCTCAACCTGCCGGATAACCAGGACGCCCTGATCGACGCCGTCACGGCGGCCAACACGCGGACCGTGGTCGTGCTTGAAACCGGCGGACCGGTGGCCATGCCATGGCTGGCCAAGGCCGGCGCCGTGCTCGAAGCCTGGTATCCCGGCACCAGCGGCGGCGAGGCGATCGCGCGTGTCCTGACCGGCGAGGTCGATCCGTCAGGCCACCTGCCGGTGACTTTCGCTGCCTCGCTTGACCAGTTGCCACGCCCGAAACTGGATGGCGACCCCGCTGTCCAGGGTGGTCATCCGCATGTCGATTACGATATCGAAGGCGCTGCCGTCGGTTACAAATGGTTCGACAAGAAGGGCTTCAAGCCCCTGTTTCCGTTCGGTTATGGCCTGAGCTACACGACCTTCGCCTATGATGGCCTGACCGCGGCGGCCGATGGCCCGTCAGTTAAGGTGACGTTCGTGCTCAAGAACACGGGATCCATGGCGGGCAAGGCTGTGGCCCAGGTCTATGTTGCGCCGGTCGCCGGCGGCTGGGAAGCGCCCAAGCGCCTGGGCGCCTTCACCAAGCTCGACCTGGCGCCGTCGCAAAGCCAGTCGGTCAGCCTGGATGTCGATCCACGCTTGCTGGCGACCTTCGATTCGGCGAGCAAGACATGGCGGATCGCCGCCGGCGATTACAAGGTCATGCTCGGCACCTCGGCCACCGACATGGTGCAGACCGCCACGCTTCATCTCGATGGCGCAACCCTGGATGTCCGCGGTCAGCTGAGCCGGTAAAGCCCGGCCGCATGCGGCGCCAGGTCCGCGGCATAATGGCCGGTGACGGCGCCAAGATCCTGACGCGCCCACAGGTCGCGCAGCCTGACCTCGCCCTTCAGGCCAAGGGTGGCGAAGTCGAAGCTTGCCGTCTTTGGCGCGTCGGCGGTGTTGAACAGCGCCAGGTAATGGCCGCCGGTATCGGCCGTGGCCGTCCAGGCGTGGATGTCGTCGGCGAACCAGTGCGGCATGTTGTCGTGGCTTTTCTGGTTGACGGCTAGGACCTCGTCGTTGGTCAGCAGGTCGAGCGTCGCCTGATCCATTGCACGCAAATCGCCGCCCATGATCAGAGGTGAACGCGCGATTGACCACAAGGTCATCAGGGTCTTCTGCTCGTCGGGCGTGAACCTGCTGTCGCGCGAGCCCAGCGCCAGACGGCCTAGCGGCAACATGTCGGCATCGGGCCAATGGCCGGGCACCCTGAACGTGTTCCACGCTTCCAGCCGCGTGAACTGGGCTTTCAGCAGCGGCCATTCGTCCCAGAAATCGTCGCTGATGCGCCACATCTGCGCGTACTGGCGCACATGTTCCGCCCGCGCCAGCGGCGTTTCGCCGGGCGACAGGCTGAGCATCATCGGCCGGCCGCACCGGGCGATGGCGATATGGGCGGCCTCGATTTCCGGTGCATGGGCGTCATAGGGCCGGCTCATGTCGTCCATCTTGACGAAATCGACGCCCCAAGTGGCGAACAGCCTGAAGACGCTGTCGTAATAGGTTTGCGCGCCGGGCCTGGTCATGTCGACGCCGTACATGTCCGGATTCCACGGGCAGGTGCTGTCCGGATTGGCGATGTCGCGGGCGTGGAGGTTTGTGCCGAGGACGGGCAGGTTCTGCTCGACCGCCAGGCGCGGAATGCCGCGCATCAGGTGGACGCCGAACTTGAGTCCGAGCGCATGAATCTGGTCGGCGACCGGCTTGAAACCGGCGCCGTCTTGAGACGACGGGAAGCGATTGGGCGCCGGCAGCAAACGGCCGTAGCCATCCATGGCCGGGGTCGGGTGGGCGTTGTAGTCGTAAGACTTGGCTTCGGGCTCGTACCACTGGATGTCGATGGTGAAGACGGTGTAGCCGTGCGGCTTCAGCCTGTCGGCCATGATGCGCGCCGTTTCCAGCGCCTCGTCCTCGGTGATGGTGGTGGCAAACGAGTTCCAGCTGTTCCAGCCCATCGGCGGCGTCGGCGCCAGCAGGGCCGGGGCGCGGGTTTTGGCTTTGGCCGAGGCTGCGAGGGCAAGGCCGCCGGCCAATCCACCAGCAAGGCTGAAAACGTGACGGCGGTTGAGTTTGGCCATTCTACCTTTCCTCTCTGTCGGAGAGACGTCGCCCGGGCGTAGCGAAAACCGAGTGTTCGAGAGAAACGGAGCGGAGCGTACTCATGTACGTGAGCACCGTATCGCAGCGAAACGACGGTTTGCAGCCCGCCCCGGACGGCGTCTCTAGTGATTATCCCTTGGCAGTCCCTTGGTCTGGGCTATGCGTTGGAACTCGACGGCGTCCTCCAGGCAGGCGCCGGTGTCCATCTGTCCGACGGTGCGGCGCTGCATGGCCTGCCACGGCGTCTGGCTGTCGGGGTAGCGGTAGCCGCCGCTGGCCTCAAGCTCGGCCCGGCGTTGCGCCAGTTCGTCGTCGCCGATCAGCAC
>FTIZ01001565.1_pt2 | contig 20615 bp, 18 predicted proteins | sample 1658381 | NCBI WGS metagenome assembly FTIZ01 (sample SAMEA3914822, study PRJEB12502) | metagenome | biome: forest; material: soil | place: USA | collected 2012-03-12 | depth 0.1 m
CGCTGGAGCTGCCGCCGGCGGCTTCGCGCAGGCGGCCAGGGCGCAGGCGAGGGCGACAGGCACGAACGGCAAAGGCTTCATGGCGGCTCCTTCAGGGTCCGGCCGCCGTCGCGCTCAGCCCTTGTACGGGTCCTCGGCGTCGGGGTCGTCGGTAGTGTGGAACTCGTACCAGATGCCGTTGAGAACGCCAACGGCGACAGCGAAACCGACACCCAGGATCCAGGTAAAATACCACATGAGCTTCTTCCTAAAACAAGAAAGCGAAAATTTTCGACGGGCCGTCCCTAGAAAATTTTCTCCATTTCAAAGGGGGGCACATGGGGAAAGATTGTTTCCCCCATGAGTCAATACAGGTCGGGGTTCGTGTGAATGTGGGAGACAGCGACGCGGCCGAACAGCACCTTGTAAACCCAGCTGGTGTACAGCAGCACCAGCGGCAGGAAGACCGCCGTCACCAGCAGCATGATGAACAGCGTCATGTGCGAGCTCGACGCCGTCCACACCAGCAGGCTGGAATGGGTATCGGCCGTGCTCGGCAACAGGATGGGGAACATGCTGAAGCCGACTGTGGCGATGATGCCGGCCACGCCCAGCGACGAGGCGAGGAAGGCGACCAGGTCGCGGCCGAAGCGCAGGGCGCCGGCGGCGATGGCGCTGCCGGCGAAGCCCAGCAGCGGCGCTGCCCACAGCCACGGCCAGCGCGCGTAGTTGTCGAGCCAGGCGCCGGCGGCCGGCACCACCTCGGCGCGGGTCGGGTTGGACGGCCCCGCCGCCGCCACGTCGCCGACGACATGGAAGCCGAGGCCTGAAAAGCGAACGAAGATATAGCCGATGGCGAAGAGGGCGATGGTCAGCGTCGCCGCCAGCAGGCCGGTCCGGACCGCCCGATCGCGTGCCGCGCCCTTTTCCAGTTTCAGCCCCAGCCACGCCGCGCCCTGCATGACCAGCATGGCCGCCGAGGTCAGGCCGCACAGCAGGGTGAACGGCGTGAACAGCTTGAGCAGGCTGATGAAGGCGCCGCCATCGTAGCTGACGCGCAGGTCGCTGTCGAAGCGGAACGGCGCGCCCGACAGGACATTGCCGACGGCCACGCCGAAGACCAGGGCCGGCACCAGCCCGCCGGCGAACAGCGCCCAGTCCCAGTTGCGCCGCCACGCTTTGCCGGGGCGCTTCGAGCGGTACTTGAAGCCGACCGGCCTGAGGATCAGCGACGCCAGCACCAGGAACATGGCCAGGTAGAAGCCCGAGAAGCTGACGGCATACACGAACGGCCAGGCGGCGAAGATGGCGCCCCCGCCCAGGATCAGCCATACCTGGCTGCCTTCCCAGGTGGCGCCGACCGTATTGATGACGGCGCGGCGTTCGGCGTCGGTTTTGCCGATGAATGGCATCAGGATCATGGCGCCCAGGTCGAAGCCGTCGGTGACGGCGAAGCCGATCAGAAGCACGCCGAGCAGGCTCCACCAGATCAGGCGCAAGGTGGGATAGTCGAGAATCGGTTCCATGCTGGCTGTTCCTTATTCCGCCGGGCCGACGACGCCGGCCTCCGTTTCACTGATATCCGGCTCGTCGTGCAGGCGGCCGAACTTCGCGTCGTACGGGCCCTTCTTGACGGTCTTGACCATCAGCCCGATCTCGATCACCGCCATGGTGGCGTAAAGCGCGGTGAAGCCGATGATGGTCAGCCAGATCTGCGGCCGGGTCAGGCTTGACGCGCCCATGAAGGTCGGCAGCACGCCGTCGACCGCCCAGGGCTGGCGTCCGATCTCGGCCAGCACCCAGCCGGCCTCGATGGCGATCCACGGCAGGGGGATGGCGACAATGCACGCCCACAGGAACCACTTCGTCCTGACCCTGTCGAAGGTGACCATGAAAAACGCCAGGGCGAACAAAGCAATGAAGGCAAAGCCCAGTCCGGCCATGAAGCGGAAAGCCCAGAACATCACCGGCACGTTGGGAATGGTGTCGAGTGCGGCCCTGGTGATGGTGGCGCTGTCGGCGGTGCGCGGGTCGGCGACGTAGCGCCGCAGCAGGTAGGCATAGCCGAGGTCGGCCTTGTGCGCCTCGAATTCGGCGCGGGCCGCCACGTCGTTGGCGTTGAGCTTCAGCTTCTCGACGCCGTCATAGGCGATGACGCCCGAGCGGATGCGGCCCTCGTCCTTGTCGACGAGGTCGAGGATGCCGATCACCGGTTGGTCGACGCTGCGCGTGGCGATCAGGCCCAGCACGAAGGGGATCTTGACCTCGAAATCGGTGTGCTGCGTCTTGAGGTTGGGGATGCCGAAGACGGTGATGCCGGCGGGGGCGGGCTCGGTGTGCCACATGGCCTCCAGCGCCGCCAGCTTCATCTTCTGGTTGTCGGTCAGGGTATAGCCCGACTCGTCGCCCAGCACGACCACCGACAGGGCCGAGGCCAGGCCGAAGGCCGCGGCCACCGCCATCGAGCGCTTGGCGACGCTGACCCACTTGCCGCGCAGCAGGTAGATGGCCGAGATGCCGAGCACGAACACCGAGGCCAGCACATAGCCGGCACTGACCGTGTGGACAAACTTGGCCTGGGCCACCGGATTGAACAGGACGGCGCCGAAGTCGGTCACCTCCATGCGCATGGTGGCCGGGTTGAATTCGGCGCCGGCCGGATGCTGCATCCAGCCGTTGGCGATCAGTATCCACAGCGCCGACAGGTTGGTCCCCAGCGCCACCAGGGCGGTGACCATCAGGTGCGCCGGCTTCGACAGCCTGTCCCAGCCGAAGAACATCAGGCCGACGAAGGTGGCTTCGAGGAAGAAGGCCATCAGCCCCTCGATGGCCAGCGGCGCGCCGAAGATATCGCCGACATAGTGCGAATAGTAGGACCAGTTCATGCCGAACTCGAATTCCATGGTCAGGCCGGTGGCGACCCCGAGCGCGAAATTGATGCCGAACAGCAGGCCCCAGAAGCGGGTGATGGTGCGCCAGATTTCCTGGCGCGTCAGCACATAGACGCTTTCCATGATGACCAGCATGAAGCTGAGCCCCAGCGTCAGCGGCACGAACAGGAAGTGATACATCGCCGTCAGCGCGAATTGCAGCCGTGACAGCTCGACAGTGCCGAAATCCATCCGATCCTCCGGAATGAGACCGCCGTGAAAGCGGAAATGAGTATACGCCGTTTGTGTGGCCAGCGGCAGGAGGTCGCGGGGCGGCGGCCTTGTGGCCGGGTGCGGTCATCTGGTATGCCGCTCTTCGCATCACGAATTCCCATACTAAGTTTAAGGCTAATTCGCTGGCTTCCGCAACGCACCAATTGTCGCACCCCCAGGCTTCCGGCGCCAGCGGCGCGCGCAGGCAACTGGCGGCGTGGGCGGCGCACGAGGCCAAGGCGGCGCGCAAGGCGCTGGCGGCGGCGCTGGCCGACCTGCCATGCGTGGTATTGTTCGCCTGGGGCCTCAGCCACGCCGTGACCGCGCTGTGGGTGCGCGGGCAGGGCTTGGCCGCGCTCGCCTGGCCGGTGGCGGCGATCCTGTCGGCCCTGGCCCTGCGCGCCGTCCTGACGATTCTCGCCCAGCGGCTGAACGGCGATTTTGGCCGGCGCATCGTCAGCCATGTCCGGCTGGATATCCTGGACAAGGCCCTGGCCGGCCGGGTGGATGCCGCCGCCGATGCGCCAGGGCTGAACGCCCTGTTCGAGGACAGCGAAAGCCTGGAAGCCTACTACACCCGCTTCCATGGCGCCCAGGTCCAGGCCGCCGTCTTTCCGCTGGCCCTGGTCGCCGTCATGGCGGTGGCCAGCCCCATCTGCGCCGGCCTCATCGCGGCCACGCTGCTGCCTTTTGTCGCCTTGATGGCCATCCTCGGCCTGCAAAGCGCCGAGGTGTCGAAGCGCCAGCTTGACGCCCTGGCGCGGCTGTCCAACCTGTTCGTCGATCGCCTCAGGACCCTGCCGCTGATCCTCGCCTTCGACGCCGGCCCGCGCCAGGTCCGCGCCGTGGCCAGGGCGGCGGACACCGTCGCCGAACGGACGCTGAGCGTCCTGAAGGTGGCCTTCCTGACCTCGGCGGTACTGGAATTCTTCAGCGCCCTCAGCGTGGCCCTGATCGCCGTCTATTGCGGCTTCTACCTGCTCGGCCTGCTGCCGTTCGCCGTGCCGGAGCACCTGACGCTCGAAAAAGCCTTCTTCGTTTTGGCCCTCAGCCCCGAGGTCTATGCCCCCGTCCGCCGTCTTTCCGCCGCCTATCACGACCGCCAGCAAGCCATGGCGGCGGCCCAGCGCCTGATGGCCCTGACCATCCAGCCCGAAACGCCGGCCATGCCGCGCCTCGGTGCCGCCCCGGCCATAGCCTATCAAAACGTGACCTGCGGCTTTGCCGACGATCCGGAGTTCCGTATCGGCCCGGTCAGCTTCTCCTGCGCGGCCGGAGATGTGGTGGCGGTGCAGGGACCGTCCGGTTCCGGCAAGACCACCCTGCTGCGCCTGTTGCTGGGCCAAGGCCTGCGCCGGTCGGGCGGCATCGCCATCGACGGCCGCCAGCTGGAGGGGGCGTTGGCCGAAAGCATCGGCTGGATGGGGCAGGCGACGCCGATCCTGGCCGGTTCCCTGCGCGACAACCTCATGCTGGCACGTCGCGACGCTTCGGAAGCCGACCTTGCCCGCGCCGTCGACCTGGCGGGTCTTGCGCCGCTGGTGGCCGCGCGCGGCCTCGATGCACCGCTCGACGAACGCGGCACGGGCCTTTCCGGCGGCGAACGGCGGCGCATCGGCCTGGCGCGCGCCATCCTCAAGGACGCGCCGCTGCTCCTGCTCGACGAGCCGACGGCCGACCTCGACGCCGACTCGGCCAGCGCCCTGATTGCCCTGCTGCCCGCCATCTTCGCCGGCCGCACGGTCATTCTGTCGAGCCATGATCCAAGGCTGTGCGCCTTGGCCATTCAGCAGGTGGTGCTGGCATGAACGAGAATTTCGACAGCTTTTACAAAGGCTTGTTGCGCCCGTTCACGCCTCGCCTGTGGCTCGCCTCGGCGTGCGCGGCCGGAGTGGCGGTGGTCGCCGTGGCGTTGCTCGGCCTGTCCGGCTGGTTCCTGACGGCCGCGGCCCTGGCCGGCGCCGCCGGGCCGGTGGCGGTGCAGGCCTTCAACTACCTGTTGCCATCGGCCTGCATCCGCGCCTTCGCCATCGCCCGGACCGTCCTGCGCTATGGCGAGCGCTATCTCGGCCACAGCGCCGCCCTGCGTGTCCTGGCGAAGCTGCGCCCGGCGGTGTTTGCCCGCGTCCTCGCCGCCGATCCGGCCGAGGCCATGACGCTCAGCCGGGGCGAGGCGTCGAGCCGCCTGGTCGGCGACGCCGGCGCGCTCGAAACCTTCCTGGTGACGCAAAGCTCCGTCGCCGGCGGCATGGCTGGCGCCGTCACGGCGATCGCCGCCGTGGCGTGGGCGAACCTCGCCGCCGCGCTTGTCCTGGCCGCCTTCATGGCCGCCATCGCCCTTGCCGCTTGGTGCCTGCAGCGCGGTGCCAGCACACAGCCGGCGGCCATGGGCCGTCTCAAGGCGCGCGTCTTCGAAATCATGGCGGTCCTGCCCGATATCGCCGCCTTCGACCTGCGCCACACCCTGATGGCGGAACTGGAACAACGGGAAGAAGACCTGCGCACGGCCAGGGCTGCCCAGCTGGCGCGCGAAGCCATGGCCACCGCCGTGAGTCTGGTCCTGACCGGCCTGTGCCTGAGTGTGATCGCCGTGGTCTGCCGCCATGGCGACCTGGCCGGGCTGGCCCTGGCCCTGCTGGCCGCCACAACGGGCCTGGAAAGCGTTGGCGCGGCCGTACGAGCCTTCGGCCACAAACCACTTGCCGATGCGGCGAGCGGGCGTCTGGCGGAGGTTTTCAACCGTGCGCCGGCAACGCCCGCGCCTGCGACCGGCGATCTTTTCGGCCATGTTCTCGACGCCGGCCTGGGCCTGCGCATTGACGGACCTTCCGGCAGCGGCAAGACACGCATGGTCGAAGCCCTGATGGGCCTGCGCACGCTCCCCGGCGTCGTCGCCAGCCCGAAGCGTTTCGCCCTGTGCCCGCAAGAGGCCCCGGTCCTGACCGGCACGATCCGCGACAACCTGGCCATGGCGCTCGAAGACGCGGCCCTGAAGACGCCTGACATCGAGGCGCGGCTGTTCGCGGCCCTGGAGGATGCCGCGCTTGCCGCCCGCATCCGCGCCTTGCCCAAGGGCCTCGATACCTGGATCGGCGACGGCGGCATCACCCTGTCCGGCGGCGAGCGCAAGCGCCTGTGCCTGGCCCGCGCCTACCTGCGCGACGTACCCGTCCTGCTGCTCGACGAGCCGACCGAAGGCCTTGACCTGGCGACGGAGGCGACGGTGGTGGAACGCCTGGAGGCCCGTCTCGCGCGCAGCGGCCAGGGCCTGGTCCTGGTCAGCCATCGCGAAGCGCTGCGCCGCCTGGCCACACAGGTCCTGGCCGTCTGATCACGCCGTCAGCACCACCAGCAGGGCTTTCAGCGCCGTCTTCCCGCTGTTGCTGATGCTGTGCGGCACGTCGGCGCGGTAACGTAGGGTGGCGCCTGCGCCGGCCGCGGCCTGCGCCTCGGCCGAGATGACCAGCGCCTCGCCGGCCAGGATCGACAGGTGCTCCCGGCAGCCCGGCGCGTGCGGTTGCGAGGTCAGGGAGGCGCCCGGCTGGATCTCCAGCATGTACCATTCGGCATCCCCGGTCGTTTCCGGCGGGCTTAGGATCTGCAGGGTGCAATGGCCGTCGGCCGACTGGATGCGCGGGATGTTGTGGCCTTCGACCAGTTCGATCGCCTGCGCCTTCTCGTCGGCGGCGTCGCCGATCAACTGGCTGATATCGACGCCCAGCGCCTGGGTCAGGGCCCACAGGGTGGCGAAGGTCGGGTTGGCCAGGCCGCGTTCGACCTGGCTCAACATGCTGCGCGAAATGCGCGAACTGGCGGCCAGGTCGTCGAGCGACAGGCCCAGGTTCTTGCGCAGGGCCTGCAGGCGCGAGCCGATTTCAGGCGCGGGACGATGACGGGTGCTCATCGGGGTTCCATAGCCCGAAACGCTCGGCGAGGAAACGGCGATCAGAAGCCCCAGCGCACGTCCTGCTGGCGCGAATGGACCTGCATCTCGCGCGCCACCGGCGCCGGCGCGGAGGCGGTTGACGGTGGCGTCAGGCCGGCGTCGTCGAGCGTGGCCAGGATACGGGCGTCGTAATCGGCGCGCAAGGCGGCCTTGTCGACCGCGATGCCTTGCGCCAGGAGGCTTCTGTCGAGCGCGTCCATGGCGAACAGCTCGTTCGTCAGCGGCCACATCTCGTCGAGGCTCTTGACCAGCCGCTTGTGGCTGAGGCAGGCGCCGTCGCCCAGGCGGATCATCCAGTCTGTGGCGAAATCGACATGATAGGCGACGTCGCGCACGCTCTTGGCGGCGATCTCGGCCAGGCCCTTGTGCTGCGACGCCGACAGGGCTTCGAGGAACAGGATTTGCCAGTTGGAATAGAGGAACTGCCGCGCCAGGGTCTGGGCGAAATCGCCGTTGGGCTGTTCCACCAGCTTGCAGTTGAAGGTGTGGGGCGGTTCGCGGCGGAAGGCGAGGGTGTCGGCGTCGCGGCCCCTGTTCTCGATTTTCGCCGCCAGGTCGAGGAAATCGGTCGCCTGGCCGACCAGGTCGAGCGCCAGGTTGGACAGGCCGAGATCGACCTCCAGGCTGGGGGCGTGGCCGCACCAGGCGCTGAGGCGGCGGCCGAGGATGAGGGCGTCGTCGCCCCGGCGAAGGGTATAGTCAAAGATCGGATCGTGCATTGCTCTTCTGGCCCTGTAGGTTTTTTATGGTTGAAACGGCGGCTGCGGACGCGCGCTCAGGGGCCTTCGCCGGGGTGGCGAAGCACCGCCAATGCTGCGGCCTCAGGGGTGCAGCATATCTTGCCGATATGGGCGGCTATGCGGGCGGAGGGCATCGTGGCTTTGTCTCTTGTCGTTGATTTGCAAGATACAAAACCTTTGCCGTACGGTCAATTTACAAATTGACATTTATGTCAATTTTATTTTTCCGCCACAATTCCGACGTAAATACGCAGCAGTCGCCCGTTATTATGCTGCATTTATTGTGCGGCTGTCACATCCGGATCGTTCAGCGTGTCGTCGATCGCTTGCAGCAGGCTGTCGCCGCCGGCGGCATCGGCCGAAAGCTCCCAGATCATGACGCCGGCGCCGTATTGGCGGGCCAGGGCGGCCTTGGCGCGGATGGTCGGCCGGCCGTTATAGGTGACGTAGCTGCAGCCCGGACACGGCGTGCCGATCAGGTCGCTTTCCGGCGTCAGGCCGCCATAGGCCGCCACGAGATCCTTGTAGTTATGGAAACTGCCGGCGTAGGTGCCGAACGCCTTGCCGTAGAAGGGCACCCCGAGCACGATCTGGGCCTTGGTCGCGCCGCGTCCCTGCCATACGGCGATGTCATGCCGCGCCATGTCCATGCTGGCGTGTTCGCCGCCGGGCGGGCCGTAGACGACGCCCTGCGGACTGGTGCCGACGCCGTCATAGGACATGATGTTGATATAGTCGAAATAGGGCACCGAGCCCAGCGGCACCATGCCGCCGTCATTCGACGCCGTGGCGCAGGTCAGCAGCTTGCCGCGCTTTTTCAGGCCTTCGCTCAGTTCCTGCGCGAAGGGGACATATTCGCCGGCCGTATCGATGGCCGTGAGGATATCCCATTCGAGGTCGATATCGAGGCCGTCGAGATCGTAGTCCTGCACGAATTGCAGCAAGTTCTTCACCGTGGCGGGCCGCGCGTCCGGCGCCAACAGCTTGACCCAGTCGCCCGAGCAGGCCGGGATATCGCCGCCGCCCAGCGACACCAGCACCTTGACGCCGGCCTTGTGGGCGCGCGCCACGACGGCCTTGACATCGGCCAGCGGGGTCATCCCGCCCTGGAAATTGTCGGAACAGGCCATGGTGTCGCCGCTGACCATCGTGCCGTCGGGCGCCGGGTTGGCGAAGGCGATGTTGATGTGCGTCACCTTGCTCAAATCGGTGGCATCGAGCGTGGCGTTGTAATCCTTGAAAGTCGGCAGGTAGCCGATGACGACGGGCCGGGTTTTGGCCTCGGCCTGTCCGGCGAGGGCAAGCATGGCGAAGGCGGCGGCGAATGCGAGCTTCATGACATTTCCCCAAATGTTTTGCCGCAGACTGACACCGCAACATGCCGCGCGCAAGCCGGCCGATTTTATTTTGCCCGGAGCCCAGGCGCCGGGGTTGAGACCGTCACATCAAACGGCTATCTAGGGCATCGCTTCCGGACGAGGGGTGTCGTACCCGGTCAAGACAAGACGACACCGAACGCAAACCCGTATCCGGAGGCAACTCATGCCTTTCAAGACCAATCCGCGCGTGCTTGCCATCGTCATGGTGCTGGCATCTATCTTTTCCGTCCAGCTCGGCGGCTCGTTCGCCAAGACGATCTTCCATGCCGTCGGCGCCGAAGGCGTCACCGCCTTGCGCCAATTGTTCTCGACCCTGCTTCTGCTGGCGATTTTCCGGCCGTGGAACAACCTGCCCGACCGCAAGGCCTGGGGGCTGCTGGCGCTCTATGGCGGCCTGTTGGGCGTGATGAACCTGACCTTCTACATGGCGATGTCGCGCATTCCACTCGGTCTCGCCGTCGCCGTTGAATTCGTCGGGCCGCTGGCCGTGGCCATCCTGTCGTCGCGGCGCTGGATCGATGCGTTGTGGGTGGCCTGCGCCATCGCCGGCCTGGGCATCCTGCTGCCGTGGCAGGGCGGGGCGGGCCATCTCGATCCCGTCGGCGTCATGTGGGGCCTGGTCGCCGGTGCCTGCTGGGGGCTCTACATCATCGTCAGCCAGAAGATCACCGACCGCGTCCACGGCGGCAAGGCGGTGGCCATCGGCATGGCCGTGTCGTGCCTGCTCACCGTGCCGATCGGTGTCGCCCATGCCGGCGTGGGCCTGCTGGCCTGGCCGGTCCTGCCCATCGGCATCGCCGTGGCCGTCCTGTCGAGCGCCATTCCCTACAGCTTCGAGATGATGGCGCTGAAACATCTGCCGACCAGGACCTTCAGCCTGATGATGAGCCTGGAGCCGGCCGCCGCCGCTGTGTTGGGACTGATCGTGCTTGGCGAGCAACTGCGGCCGTCGCAGTGGCTGGCGATCGGGCTGGTCATCGTCGCCTCGGCGGGCTCCAGCCTGACGGCGCGCCGCGCCCCCGAGGAAGCGGTGGCTTAGCCAAACTCGATCAGGATGGAAGGCGCGACACCGGCCATGCGGATTTCACCTTCAATGTGAATTGCATCGAGGCTTTGCAGATCGATCAGCAACGCCGGGCGGCTCGCTAGTTGCACATCGCCCTCGACCGGGCACACGGTGGCCGTGGCCTTGCCGCGCCGCGTCATGACATTGAGATCGAGCACGGGTTCGAGCGGCATGCCCACGACCGCCTCGCTGCCCGAAAAAGCCAGGCTGTCGAGCGGCCCCAAGGTCACGCTGCGGTTGCTGAAATCGAGCCTGAGCTTGCCGCGCAAGATCGTCAGGTGCCGGTCGATGCCGTCGAAGCGCGAAAACGGCCCGGCCTGCGTAACCTCGGCCATGCTGACCCGCCAGTCGAAGTCGTCCATGCTGCGGCCCGGCGGCGATACGGCCACCTCGCGCGTCACCCCGCCGCCGTTCTTCCACGGCACGGCGACACGTTGGGATGCGGGCAGGGCGGTGATCATGTCGGCGTTTCAGGAAGGAAGGTTTAAACCACGAAAAGCACGAAAAAAGACGAAAAACACGAAAAGTTCGGCGCAGAAAACAGTGCTTGCTCTAAATCATGACGCGCCTTGCGCGTCGAAAGATTCTGATGGTCATCGCCGCTGACAGCACCATGACGTTCGTGCTTTTCGTCTTTTTTCGTGCTTTTCGTGGCTAAAACCTACAAAATCCCGGGCAAATCCAAACCCTTGTCCCGCGCGCACGCCAGGGCGATGTCATAGCCCGCATCGGCGTGGCGCATGACGCCGGACGCCGGATCGTTCCACAAAACGCGACGCAACCGTTTCGCGGCCGCCCCGGTTCCATCGGCCACGATGACCATGCCGGCGTGCTGGCTATAGCCCATGCCGACGCCGCCGCCATGGTGCAGGCTGACCCAGGTCGCGCCCGACGCCGTATTCAATAGCGCGTTCAGCAAAGGCCAGTCCGACACGGCGTCCGATCCGTCGCGCATGGCCTCGGTCTCGCGGTTGGGCGAAGCCACCGACCCTGAGTCCAGATGGTCGCGACCGATCACCACCGGCGCCTTCAGTTCGCCCGAGGCCACCATCTCGTTGAAAGCCAGCCCCAGCCGGTGGCGATCGCCCAGGCCTACCCAGCAGATGCGCGCTGGCAGGCCCTGGAACTTGATGCGCTCGCGCGCCATGTCGAGCCAGCGATGCAGGTGCGTATCGTCGGGCATCAGTTCCTTGACCCTGGCGTCGGTCCTGTAGATGTCCTCGGGATCGCCCGACAGCGCCACCCAGCGGAACGGGCCCACCCCGCGACAGAACAGCGGCCGGATATAGGCCGGCACGAAGCCCGGGAAATCGAAGGCGTTGGCGACACCTTCGTCGAAGGCGACCTGGCGGATATTGTTGCCGTAATCGACCGTCGGCACGCCGGCTTTCGAGAAATCAAGCATAGCCCGCACGTGTCGGGCCATCGAGGCCTTGGCGGCCACCGCCACGGCCTTCGGATCGCGCTCGCGCATCTCCATCCACTTTTCGACCGTCCAGCCACTTGGCAGATAGCCATTGACCGGATCGTGGGCCGAGGTCTGGTCGGTCAGCAGATCCGGCCGGATGCCGCGCGCGAACATCTCGGGCAGGATATCGGCGGCATTGCCCAGAAGGCCGACCGACACCGGGCTGGTGGCGTTCTTGATGATATCGAGCGCCTCGTCGATCGTCGCCGCTTGGCGGTCGAGATAACCGGTGCGCAGCCGCATCTCGATTCGCGACGCCTGACATTCGATGGCCAGGCACGACGCTCCGGCCATGACGGCGGCCAAAGGCTGTGCGCCGCCCATGCCGCCGAGACCGGCGGTCAAAAGCCACTTGCTGGAGAGATCGCCGTTATAATGCTGGCGGCCCATCTCGACGAAGGTCTCGTAGGTGCCCTGGACGATGCCCTGGGTACCGATATAGATCCACGATCCGGCCGTCATCTGGCCGTACATCATCAGGCCCTTGCGGTCGAGTTCGTGGAAATGTTCCCACGTCGCCCACTTCGGCACCAGGTTGGAGTTGGCCAGCAGGACGCGCGGTGCATTTTCGTGCGTCTCGAACACGCCGACCGGCTTGCCCGACTGGATCAGCAGGGTCTGGTCGTCATTGAGGCGCTTCAGCGTCTCGACGATCTTGTCGAAGGCGTTCCAGTCGCGCGCCGCCCGCCCGATGCCGCCATAGACGACCAGTTCCTCCGGGCGCTCGGCGACGTCCGGATGCAGGTTGTTCATCAACATGCGCAAAGGCGCCTCGGTCAGCCACGATTTGGCTGAAAGCTGCGTGCCGGTGGCCGGCTTGATAATACGGGAATTGTCGAGACGGTTCATGCTTGCTCTCCTTATACCTCCCTGCGCTTGCGCGGGGAGGGGGACCGCGCGCATCCTTCATGCGCGGGGTGGTGGGGCGACTTACTTTTAATCCAGCTTCGGCATCGCCATCCCGGCGGCTTCAATCACCCGCCCATCGCGCACCATGGCGATGGCCTTTTGCATATCGGGATGGAAATGGCGGTCGTGATCCAGCATGGGCACCTCGGCGCGGACCAGAGCCCGCACGCCTTCCAGCGCCTCCGAGGACGTCAACGGCGCAAGGAAATCGCAGCCTTGCGAGGCGGCCAGCAATTCGATGCCGATCACAGCAAAACCATTTTCCACCATCGCGCTTAATCGCCGCGCTCCATGGGCGGCCATCGACACATGGTCTTCCTGGTTGGCAGACGTCGGAATCGAATCGACGCTGGCCGGATAGGCCTTCTGCTTGTTCTCGGAAACCAGCGCCGCCGCCGTCACCTGCGGGATCATGAAGCCGGAATTCAGACCCGGCCGCGGCGTCAGGAAGGCCGGCAGGCGCGACAAGGCCGGATCGACCAGCATGGCGACGCGCCGTTCGGACAACGAGCCGATCTCGCACACCGCCAGGGCGATCATGTCGGCAGCGAAGGCCACCGGTTCGGCGTGGAAATTGCCGCCGCTCAAAGCTTCGTCCGTTTCCGGAAAGATCAGTGGATTATCCGACACCCCGTTGGCCTCGGTCAGAAGCGTCGTAGCTGCCTGGCGCAGCACGTCGAGTGCCGCGCCCATCACCTGCGGCTGGCAGCGCAGGCAATAGGGGTCCTGGACGCGGTCGTCGCCGGAAAGGTGCGAGGCGCGGATCGCCGAACCCTTCATCAAATCGCGAAGCGTATCCGCCGTCTCGACCTGCCCCTTATGCCGGCGCAGGGCATGGATACGATGATCGAACGGCGCATCCGACCCCTTGGCCGCTTCGGTCGACAGCGCGCCGGTGACCAGCGCCGATTGCAGCAGGCGCTCGGCCTCGAACAGGCCAGCTAGGGCGAAGGCGGTCGAAAACTGCGTGCCGTTGAGCAGGGCCAGTCCCTCCTTCGGCCCCAGGACCAGCGGCGCCAAACCGGCCTCTTTCAGGGCGTCGGCGGCGGGTTTGCGCCCGGCGCCGGTATCGATTTCGCCTTCGCCTATCATGCAGGCCGCCATATGGGCCAAAGGCGCCAGGTCGCCCGAAGCGCCCACGGACCCCTGCGCCGGAATGACCGGGATCAGGTCGAGGCGCAGCATGTCCTCGATACGCAACAGTGTCTCAAGCTTGACGCCCGAGGCGCCCTGGGCCAGCGACGCCATCTTCAGCGCCAGCATCAGCCGGACGACGGGACGCAAGCTGGCTTCGCCGACGCCGGCGGCATGGCTCAGCACAATATTGCGTTGGAGCGTCGCCAGGTCGTCGTCACCGATGCGGACGCTGGCCAGCTTGCCGAAGCCGGTATTGATGCCATAGACCGGCTCGTGCCGGGCCAGGATGCGAGTGACGGCGGCGGCACTTTCGGCGACCGCCGCATGGCAGGCCGGATCGAGCGTTGCATCTTCGCCGCGGTAGATCGCCCGCCATTGGTCGAGGCCGACATTTCCGGGTTTCAGGATCATACGGTTTTCCCTTTGAAAATGCGGGCATGAAGCGGATTGCGGCCCAGCCAGTAGACCAGTTCGGCGGGACTTTCGATGTCCCAGATGGCGAGGTCGCATGACAGGCCGGGCGACAACGCGCCGGTCTCGCCGGCCAGGCCCAGCGCTTTGGCGGCGTTGATGGTGACGCCCGCCAGACACTCATCGACCGTCATTTTGAACAGCGTGGCGGCCATGTTCATGATGGTCAGCAACGAGGTCAAAGGCGAGGTGCCGGGATTACAATCGGTCGCCAGGGCCATAGCAACGCCGGCGGCGCGCAGCGCCTCTATGGGTGGCTTCATCGTCTCGCGCATGAAGTAGAAGGCGCCCGGTAAAAGCGTGGCCACGGTTCCGGCTCGCGCCATCGCCGCAATCCCCGCGGCATCGAGGTGTTCGAGATGATCGGCCGACAGGGCGCCGAATTTTGCCGCCAGCGCCGCGCCATTCTGGTTGCTAAGTTGCTCGGCGTGCAGCTTGACGGCCAAGCCGTGCGCCTTGGCGGTCTCGAAAACCCGCCCGGTCTGGGCGGGCGTGAAACCTATGCCTTCGCAGAAGACATCGACAGCGTCGGCCAGTCTTTCCGCCGCCACGGCCGGTATCATGGTTTCACATATTTCAGAAATATAATCGTCAGCGCGGTCTTTGAATTCCAGCGGCAGGGCATGGGCGCCCAGAAAGGTCGTGACCACTCGCACATCGCGATGGCGCTCCAATGCTTTGGCGGCGCGCAGCATTTTCAGTTCGTCCCGAAGCGTCAAGCCATAGCCAGACTTGATCTCGATGGTGGTCACCCCTTCCGCCAGCAGGGCGTCCAGCCTGGGCAGGGCGCTGGCGACCAGGCCGTCTTCCGAAGCAGCGCGGGTGGCGCGCACCGTCGATAAAATCCCCCCGCCGGCCCGGGCGATGCTTTCATAACTCTCGCCGTCGAGCCGCCGTTTGAATTCCTCGGCGCGGTCGCCGGCAAACACCAGGTGGGTGTGCGGGTCGATCAGGCCGGGGGTAATGCAGCGCCCGCCGCAGTCGGTCATCGTGCCGGTCTCGAACGGTATCGCTGCCCCGGCGTGGACGATGCGGCCCTCAACACATGCTACCATGCCGTCAACCGGGCCATCCGGCATCAGCAGTCGGGCATTCGTCCAGACGGAATCGCAAATGAGGGTCATGACCGATTATGTCTATACATATTTGAATATGTCTATACATAATAGTGTCTATGGACAAGCCCGATTCACTGTGGTTCGCCGAGGCACTTCTCCCGGAGGGTTGGGCGAAGGGCGTGCGCGTGACCGTTGCGGACGGCCGGATCGCACGCATCGAAACTGGCATCGCGGCATCGGGCGAACGCCATGCGGTCGCCTTGCCGGGGATGTCCAACCTGCACAGCCATGCCTTCCAGCGCTCCATGGCCGGCCTGACCGAACAGCGCGGCCCCACAGCGGATAGCTTCTGGACCTGGCGCGAGGTCATGTACCGCTATGTCGACCGCCTGGCGCCGGATGATGTCGAGGCTATCGCCGCCCTGGCCTATATGGAGATGCTGGAAGGCGGCTTTACCCGCGTCGGCGAGTTCCACTACCTGCATCACGATGCCGATGGCAAACCCTACGCCGACCCGGCCGAAATGGCGGCGCGCATCGTCAATGCCGCGCAAACGACGGGCCTCGGCCTGACCCTGCTGCCGGTGTTCTACGCCCATTCCGGTTTCGGCGGAAGTGCGCCGTCGCACGGCCAGCGTCGCTTTATCAATGACCTCGATCGCTTCGCCGATGTCTGGCACGGCGCCCGCCGTCACGCCGAACGCCTGCCCGATGCGGTCATGGGCGTGGCGCCGCATTCCTTGCGCGCCGTCACGCCCGATGAACTGGATGCCGTAGCCATGATGAGCGACGGGCCGGTGCATATCCATATCGCCGAGCAGCAGAAGGAAGTCGCCGACTGCGTCGCCTGGTCGGGAGCGCGGCCGGTCGAATGGCTGCTCGACAATGCCGAGGTCGACGACGGCTGGTGCCTCGTTCACGCCACCCACATGACGGCGGCGGAAATCAGGGCCATGGCGGCGTCCGGCGCTGTGGCCGGCCTATGCCCGATCACCGAAGCCAATCTCGGTGATGGCGTCTTTCCCGCGGCCGATTTTCTGAAAGCGCACGGCCGCTTCGGCATCGGTTCGGATTCCAACGTCCTGATCGACGCGGCGCAGGAACTGCGACTTCTGGAATATGCGCAGAGATATATCCAGCAATCGCGAAATATCATCGAAGACCTGTACGGCAAGGCTTTGCGCGGTGGCGCGCAGGCCCTGGGTGTCACGGCCGGCCTCGTCGAAGGTTCCGCCGCCGATATTGTCTCGCTCAAGGCCGATCACGCGGCGCTGTTCGGCAAGACCGGCGAAGCGCGGCTGGACGCCCATATCTTCGCGACTTCGGGAAGTATCGATCATGTCTGGCGTTTCGGTGAGAAAGTGGTCACCGATGGCCGTCATGTCCGCCGCGATGCTGTGGTCGCTAGTTACCGCAAGGCCATAAAGCGCCTGTTGGCATGACTGCCCTGCACAGCCGCATCCGCTCGGACATCGAGGCGCAGATCCTTTCCGGCCGGCTGCCAACCGGCGCGCGCCTGCCCAACGAGACCGAACTGATGCAGACCTGGGGCTGCTCGCGCATGACGGTCAACAAGGCGATGTCGGCCCTGTCGGCGGCCGGCCTGATTGAGCGCCGGCGCAAGGCGGGGTCCTTCGTCGCCGTGCCGCGCCTGCAATCCACCGTTCTCGATATCCCCGACCTGCAGGCCCAGGCCGAGGCGCGCGGCGAAACCTATGAATTCCGCCTGGTCATGCGCAACGTCATCGACCACCAGCTCGAACTGGAAGGCGTTCATGTCCGCGCCGGTCTGCCGCTGTGCTTCGAATACCGCGTCATCAACCTCGACGCCGTGCCCGAAGCGGCCGCCATCGATTTCTCCAGCCTTTCGCCAGGTTCGTGGCTGCTCAGCCAGGTGCCGTGGAGTGAGGGCGAAAACCGCATCAGCGCCATCGCCGCCCGCCACGCCATGGCCCGTCACTTGGAATTACCCGAAGGTGCCGCCTGCCTCAAGGTCGACCGCGAGACGTGGCAAAACGGCAAGATGGTCACCTTCGTGCAGCAGGTCTTCGACGGCGCCCACTATAGCCTGGTGGCGCGTTTCGGCGGCCCGGTCACGCCTTGACGGTGCGCCGCAGCCACAGCACGATCGCCCAGGCATAGCCATCGTTCTTCAGCCGCTTGATGACCTCGAGCGGCGGCAGCCACACCAGTTCGTGGTCGTTTTCCGTCTTGGCGGACGGTCGCTCGCGCACTAGCTCGACCTCGTGAATCAGGCATCATTAGTATGCCCTTTTGCCACGTATTCGGAAACTCCGTGGAGTTGGAGGAGGCTAATTTCGATGTTGTCTTTGGCGATGACAATTCGCTCAGTTATGGCTTCAACGATCTGCCGCTTTTCTTCGTGCGGCAGTGAGTGCCAGCGGGCGGTCAGGCTTCGCGCCTCGCCGATTGTTTCTTCACGGGTGAAGGAATTGATACGCAGCACGTCACACTCTGCTTGTAGTCGTGGCAGTTCCTCATCCAATTGAGCGCGGCGGGTGGCAAGCGGTTCGTGTCGACGTTTGAACGCCTCCTTAGGAAGCGCATGGTCTGCATACAGTTGGATCAGCACACTCTCTTCCGCCTCGATTTTTTTGAGTTCAGTGTGGATCGCCTCAACGAGACATTCTTTCTCGCCAAGCGCTTCGCGTGCCGCTCGATTGTGCGCTTCGATTTCGTCGGGCGTGATGAGGAAATGGTGCAATTGCTCCTGATACACCGCTTCCAAATCGCTAATCGGAATTTTGTTATGGCAAGACGCGCAAATATATTTCGGCGAATTTGATTTGACGTACATTTTCGTGCCGCAGGCGCAGAACGTAAATCCGGCAAAGAGGTAGGTAGCACGTTTTGTCGTCGGACGGCGGCGCAGTTTCTGTTCATCCCAAATCCGCATGCACGCATCCCATAGTTCTTCTGTGATGATCGGTTCTACCGGTATATAGACCCATTCACTTTCGGGTTTGCGACGCATGTGCCGGGTACCTTCATCAGCACACGTAGTATAGTTAGCGCGGTGCATGCCTTTGGGCGTCGGGTCACTCATCATAAAGCCTATCGTTGCATCCGTGAACTTTTTCCCAGAGCGAGTTCGGTAGCCGCTTGCGTTTAGTATGTTCGCAACGGTCTTCTTGCGTTGGTGTTTGAGATACAGCTCATAGACCAAGATACGCACCGGCGCTTCTTCCGGGTTTGGCTCAAGGCGACGATCCCGATAGCGGTACCCGAATGGCGCCGCACCCCCTGTTGACTTGCCAAGCTTTGCACGTATGGGAACGGATGCAGCAACGCGATCCGCGATTTCTTCTCGTTCCCACTGCGCCATGGCGGCTATCATGGTGAAGAACAGGCGGCCGGCCGGCGAACTGGTATCAATGGCCTCCTGAAGCGAGACCAAGTCTGCGCCAGCCCTGCGAAATAGTTCCGAAAATTCGAGCAATTCTTTCGTATTTCGAGCGAGGCGCGCGAGCTTAGAAAACACCAAACCGGAGATGGCTCCGGTTTGAATATCGCGCAACATGCGTTTGGCTTCTGCGTGGCCCATCACCGCCTTACCACTCACAGCATCGAGGCGGTACACTTCCCTGATATGCCAGCCTCTCGCTTCGGCATACGCGCGGGCGCGCTTTTCATGGTGTTCGGGACTTTCGCCCTTTACTTGGTCTTCTGTTGAGACACGTATCCAAATGCCGACTGATTTCGGCTCACTAGCGGCGATAGGCCGTAACGAGCCGCCAGCGTTTCGATTTTGCTGCGTTCCGTACACGGCACGACATAGATGCCGCGTGTCTTGTGTGTTTGTATATGCAATTTAGTGCGGATCACACCGCCCACCCATTTGGGGGACATGGGGGTGCCGAGTTCGACCGCCATACGGTCGTTGAATTGTCGGGTGACCTCCGCCACGGATACGAATAGACGAGAGTGACCGGCGAACGCATCTCGCAGGCACGCGAGCATGGTGGCTTCGGGGGTGGCGGCGCGCTCGTGAAGCACGCGCGCCTCCCAGCCCACCAGCTCGTGCCGGATGCGTTCGCGCACCGTCTCGTCATCGATGAGCGACAGCAGCGCAAGCGCCAACTGGTTGCGACGGGGTTCAACGCCATGTATCAGCCGTGACGGGTCAGGCCCGACCGTGTGACGGGCATGGAAACGCCACGCCAAAAGCCGGTTACGCAGCGCCTGCGCTTCCGCCTGTAATGCGTCAGGTGTTTGTATCGGGATATCGGCGCGGAGGGGGCGGGTGCCGGTTTCTTCTGTCAGGAAGCGGCTTTCAAGTGCCCGGTCGGCAAAACGCTCACGCATACCGATCACCTTGGGGCCGAACACTTTGAACGCCTGTGGGTTTAGTTCTCGGTGTCGATTGGTCATGGTGCGGAGGACCGGCATACCGCGTACGGTGCCGTTATTAAGAATTTTGGTGAGGTCGGCGGTGGCGTCCGAAAACCGGAGATCGGCCTCATCCAGGATCAAGGTGCCGCCCATGGCATCGAGCACGTGGAAAATAGGCGATACCGTGGACGCGCCGGACGCGAAGAACGGTTTGTAGCAAATGGAGCCGATGGTGAGGAGTGCACGGGTTTTGCCGGTGCCATAGTCGCCACGGAAGCGAAGGTACGGTAGTTCGTTAAACGCGTCGTAGACCCATGTTAAAAGGACATAGTACGCAGTGATATGGTGCGCGATGTTCCTCGAAGTGCGACAACACACTGAAAAGCGTTAATTTTAAATTCCTAGCGGATCATGCGGGCACCCTCATTGAACGCCTCGCTTTCACCGATGGTGAGGTCGCGGCCATCTGCGCTAGCATCGGCGAGGACAAGGCGAACATTCAATCGATGCGACAGGACATCGCGGACGCCGAAGCGCAGAAAAAGAAAAAACTAAGCGCAGACCTCGCGTACCTATCCGACAATCGCTTGCCGCTCCTCAAGGCCGGTGTTTATACACCGGAAGCCTATGTTGTTGAGGAAACGCGATTGAACCGAGAACTGTTGGCCCTGTCCCAGCACAAGAACACGGCAAGCCCCGATCACCAAGAATTAGCACAGAGCTTACTATCGGTTTCCGAACTGCTGAAAAACGTTGCTGTTGCTTATTCAAACAGCAAATCACACGAAAAAGATGGAATTGTTCGCACAATCTTTTCCGAACTCACTCTCTCCGAAAATACCTTTGATTATCAATGTACAAAAGGCTTCAAACCGTTTTCAGACCGTTTTGTTCCTGGTAGTGACCTTACGGTCTGGCTTTCCGAACTTATGCATCATGCGCATGAAATACAGGAAAGCATAACAT
>FTIZ01588841.1_pt1 | contig 20605 bp, 16 predicted proteins | sample 1658381 | NCBI WGS metagenome assembly FTIZ01 (sample SAMEA3914822, study PRJEB12502) | metagenome | biome: forest; material: soil | place: USA | collected 2012-03-12 | depth 0.1 m
CAATGAAGCAAAACAACAGGCGCGCGCAAGCGATGGGGGGGTCTGCAGTGATGTGATGTGTGTGGGAAAAAGGGGGTGGCGTACGGCAAACCTTTGACGGCATACCTTTTTTAGGCAGGCCGAACATCAACCTGTGCGCATTAATTGATAACTAAGCGAGGAGTGGATCAGACAGAATCAAGCAAAATGAAGTACTTGCCGAACATTTGCGAATCAACTGTCAATTTGCGAATCAACGTCCCTGACCCGCCCCTCTGGCGGTGGGTCGGAAGGCGATTTTGGAGTCCCGATGAGTAGGTATTAGCCAAGGCAGATAGATTTAGGAGCCCAATCTTACCACAGACTTCACACGCTTCACATCGACACGCAACACGCCTATCCGCTCCGCTGATTTCCAAGCCACTCGGGATAACCATAGCGGAGGTCTTTCTTGCCGCACCAACCGTTATCGCCGCTCTGTTACAGCTCGCAGACTACGGCACAAGTCTCGCCTCAGCCTTATACAGTACGGCTCAAAGCGCAGCTGCAGCAGAGCAAGAGCTTGACGGTTTAGCCCGCCGAATCTTATTTTTCTCGACCAGTGTTACAGCTGCTAGAAATGCCCTAAACAGACACTGCGCTGAGTACCCCAAGTCACCAGTAGTCCTCTTCATTGAGCATCACAGAGTGCTACGCCGCGATGTCAAACGCTGGTCAAGATTCATACGAACACGTCTCGCCGACGCGGAGAACAGACTGCAGCAAATTCACAGCAACTCTACGCTATGGATGAAGATTAAGTGGGTGTTGAAGCGATCCTCATTCCTGGAGCTGCTTCCGGAACTGGACGGTTTCCAGGCCAACCTTAATCTGCTGGTCTCAGTGGCCAGTCTGGAAGCATTGAATTGTCTCAAGCAAAGTGATGCCGTTGTTTCTGAAGAAGAGAGAATCAAGTTAGAAGACGAGTGGTACGTCGTTCTGCGGCTGGGCATGTCGTTTTCGTACCAATGCCATGACCGCCGCAAGTTCCTCGCTGCGCTCCTCCATCAAGACCCTCGTCAAAACGATCGACCGTCTGGGCATGCAACTTGATCGGCTTAGCCGGCCGCGTGAGGAACAAAACAGGAGCGTCAGCTCAGCCAGATGGCGAAGCCAGGGACAACGTGCTCCTCTCATTCAGTTAGATCGGGGCATGTATAGGAGCGGCGTTGTCCAGACGGCAGGCCAGGCCACCTGTACCCCCACCACCTTTTTCCTGTGGGCTGAGATTCTCCGTCTGCTATCGCACAAGGTATCCATTACATGGTATTGCCGGCTCTCTGCCTCTCATGGGTAAAACCGGTCTCCTTCAGTCACGTACCTTATCTCGCAGGCCAACGTCCAGGAACACAGGGAGAACATGCGATTTGCAGCCCGAGCATTCAAGAAACGACAACCACACGAGGGTTTGTCCACATAAAGCTCGTCTACCATGGAAACTTTTCCAAGAGGCCTGCAATTCGGCAACGGGCGGTGATGCTCCAGAAAATCACAGTCTACAAGCGCTAAAGCCGAAGTCGTACAGATACTCAGGTCCCGCCGACGCGACCCGTCCCCCGCGGCACTTCACGAGGTGACATGTCATTGGTGTGTAGACAAGCCTCGTCCGTATGCACGGTAGCAATCAGTATTGGTAAGCATTGGTAACTATTGGTACCTACGGAACCTAAGTAAGCATTAGGCAGTATTGGGCAGCGAGAGTCGGCGGCACACACACTCAAGTTGAGGGGTTTTAGGGGTCAGTCAAGATCCCATTCATTGCTGAATCTTCCTATTTCCAACTCTGACTCTGAAATACCGCCACCCTCTACCATCGCATTCTATCCAACCGAAAAGATGTCGAGTGAACTTTTCAAAGCCGCGCGCGACGGAGACGAAGCCAAAGTCCGTCGACTACTCGAAGACAATGACGCCGCCGTCCACGAGAAAGACAAAGACGGCCTAACCCCCCTGCTGATTGCCGTGAAACGGGGGCACAAGGAAGTTGCGCGCCTTGTCCTCGACCACGATGCCGACACCATCAATGCCTCCGACGAGGACGGAAACACCGCACTCCACCTGGCCACGAAAGCCCGGCACAAAGAGATCGTCCGGCTCCTCCTCCGACAACACCCGGACATCACTGATGAGTGCAACGATAGCGGGCGGACAGCGCTTCACCTCGCGGTAAAGATGGGGGATCTTGTCATCACGCGCTTGCTGGTCAAGAGCGGCACCGATGTTGACATCATGGACGACAGCGGCAACACAGCGGCAATGGTTGCGGAGAGATTGGGCCACCGTCAGATTGTGGATCTGTTGAAGGACAGCTGGGATGGGGACGGCGAGACTGTTTGGTCGGATCCTGTGAGTGATAGGAAGTCTTTTGCCGGAAAGCCCAGGCCTGCATCGACCGCCGCGGGGGGTTCTGGGGGACGAGGGCCTTCCAGCTCTGCGCCAAGAGGCGAGGCAACGCCACCACCGACAACCCATTCTCCAGAGGGTGACAGCGCCCAGCTGTGGTCGTCCGTCACCGGGAAGGAATTTGCCACGGGATCTCAGCAGTTTGCGATATCATCGTCCTCGGGCTACCTGGCAGGGGCCTTTGGTCGTCAAGTGAGACTAATGGAGGTCAAGACGGGGACCGTCGTGTCGACGTTGGCGATTGCTGGGGGCAACAGCAACAGCGTCCATTCGATTTCAGCATTGGCCTTCTCACGGGATGGCCAACTACTCCTCATTGGCATCTACTACAATAACAACACCGGTTACGTAGAGCTCTGGGATGTCAAGGTCAGAGCCCGGGTGATGGAGCTCTATCTCTCAACTGGTTCTGCGACCTCGGTCGCACTCTGCAATGATGGGAAATACTTGGCGGTCGCCCATAACAACTATGTCCGCATCTGGAAGCGGGACACCGGCATTGAGATCAAATCCCAAGACGCGAGACCAGGGAGAGTGGTGACCTTTTCGCCAGACGGAAGCTTGCTTGCGGCGGCGGGAGCAAACCAACACCTTTACTTCTGGGAACCAAGCACTGGCGTTCCTGTGAGCACTCTGGTATCGCCGGCTACCATAACGGCCCTCGCCTTCTCGCCCAAAGGTGACATCCTTGCCACGGCGTCGGATGCGAGGTTGTGGCTCAGGACGCCGAGATGGGGAGCCGCCACAAATTTCCTCGAGATCTCCCCGGGTTCCATTGGCTTCCACCCAGACGGACAGCTGCTTGCCTGTCCCATGCGAGACGGTGGGATTGGTCTATGGGATGTTACGAGACAGTCTTTCCTGTCCATCATCAAAGATAGCAAGCCGAGTGTGGTAAAGGAGGTGGCGTTCTCCTCGGACGGTGAGATACTCGCTTCTCTCACGAAGGATGACAAGATCATGTTCTGGTGGCCTGCGCCGGACCCTGCTCCCAGGACTGAGGCTGGAGCCACGTTTGGTCGACGTTGAGAAGGGGAGACTTGAGATAGCAGACAGTAATGAATGTCATGTGTATTCTAAATAATGAGTCAAGCCTGCTGCTACCATCTGTTTAAGAGTCACCTTAGTTCTAGATAAGAACCTCGGGCAAAAATAGAGTCAAGGATGATGAATTTCAGGAGGAAGTGTGGCCTGTAACGGCACAGTGTGTGCTAGCCGCAGACTTGGAGCATCAGCAAGGGGCACTGGCTAAATAGGACGGTCTAAGATGCCGAAGAATTCCAGCTACATCCGGATGTGTCACTTCAGTTCGAACCCCTTCCGGCCCTGAGCATCAACCCCAAGGGCTACCAGCGTCTTGTTGTCCTCACTTACCACCGCCCGCTCATCACCAGCCGGCAAGATGACAACAAGGCTCTTCCACGGCGCCTCAAACCCCGACGACTCGTCCCTCTTAAACCTCACCCGGATCTTCCCTGCCGTCGTGACGTCACCTGTAGAGGTGTAAGCAAAAGTGTACGACGAGACGCTGTTCCTCGCCTCCGCCGACACGCCGTCATCCTCACACCACGTCGTCGTGTGCCACTGGCCATTCTTTGAGCGCCCTTGGGGCGGAAAGATCTCGACACCCCGGTAGTCGTCCAACGGCAGTCTCGCCACGTTGTCCTCCTCTCCAGGAGACAGAACTTGGAGGTCTCGGCCCACTGGTATCGCAGCTCCCACCTTGGCCAACACTGGTATCCCCGCGCCGTGCCACTCCGCATCAATGTCCACCCATTGCCCGGCAGCCAAATACTGAAATGGCGCGTTGGTGTTCATGAAGCAGTTCTCCTCCCCATCCTTATCTTCTTCGGCTCGCGGGAGGTACATGCGACCCTTGGCCACCCCAGGCTGATACACCCCCCCAACAAGCAACGCATCACCAAACCAATACTGCGTCTCCCCATCTGTAAGCACCTCGCTCGCCCACACCTCCGGATCCGACTCATACCCCCACCCCGTCCACCTCATCGGCGGCGTCGCCTTACGATGGCTCTCCAACATCAACGAGTAAACATACGGAATGAGCGCATACCGCCTCTTGATCGCCTTCCGCACCAGGTGCGTAATGGCAGGGTACATCCACGGCTCAATGACATCCCCCACCGCATTATCCCCGCTCGCCGTCTTGAAGCAGTTGATCGCGAACCGCGGCGAGTGAATCCCCAGCTGCACCCAGCGCAGCAGCAGCTCCGGGCTGGGCTGCTCACCCTCGAACCCGCCGATGTCGTGGCCGTAGCAATGCAGCAGGCTCACGCCTGCATTGAGGGAGAGTGCGTTGGCGCCGCGCATGCCGGCCCAGCTGGTCACGTTGTCGCCGCTCCAGGAGCTGGCTGCGTAGCGGAGCGTGCCGGCCGTGGCGCTGCGGGTGAGCACGAAGGGGCGGCGGTCCGGGTGGACGGCGACGAGGGCGTCGTGGGAGGCTTTGCCGTGGAGTTCGGTGTGCAGGTTACGGCCCCAGCGGCCGACTTGGGGATGGGCGGCTGCGCCAGAGGGGATGGAAAGGGAGGGGAGGGTGAGGGCGCATTGCCAGTCGTCGTCGGTGATGGTGTATTCGTTGTTGTCGTTCCACATGCAGTCGATGCCCTGGCGGGCGAGCTGCTGGACCCCGTTGTACCACCAGGTAAAGCCGGCTTCGGAGGTGAAGTCGATGTGGCTGCCGTCGGCGCTCTCGCCGCCGCCCGCGCTCCAGAGCTTGGTCACTGCGGGCTTGCCGGTGTGCGGGTCGGTAAACAGCGCTCCGGCAGCCTTGAGCTTTTCGTATTCCGGGTGGCTGCCGATCACGTACGGTTTGATGTTGGCGATCAGGCGGATTCCGTGCTTGTGCATCTCCTCAATCCAGCCCTCTGGGTCCGGGAACCGGTGGCGGTTCCACGTAAACACGTTGCGGGTCTTCGGTGGCGTCTCCGCGACGGTGTAGCCCGACGACATCTGGTGCGCAGAGCAAGGGATGTCAAACTCCTTGAACTTGCGTGCGAGCTCCATCATGGCCTCGTGCGCTGGAGGGTCGTCGAGCATGGAATACTTCATCCCCCCAGAGAGGTAGCCGAAGGCCCATCTCGGGACGAGTAGGGGGTAACCTGCCAAATCGGCGTAGGTTCTCACAACGGCATCTAGGGTCTTGCCGATGATGGTGTATTCCTCTAGTCCTCCGTAGTCATGACGATAGACCTTGTAGAAACCATGCATTCCGTCCATCTCGGAGCCGATAGAGTATTGGCCGCGGCCCTGGCTCGTGGAGAAAGTCGCCACACAGCCGTCAGGGGTAGCGTTTATCAGCAGCGGGATGTTTTTGTACAGGGGGTCGGTCTTGTAGACATCGTAGCCAAAACTGTCTGTGGAGGAAAGTTCGAAGCGACGACCGGAGAGATTCATCGGCGCCGCTTTTTCGCCCAAACCGAGGTGCAACGTTTTGCGGTTGTAGCGCGTGTAGTGGGCGATCCCCTCGCCGTCGACGACATAGCTCCGATTTGGCAAGTCTTGGAGGATCGGAAACTGCTGGCCCTTGATTGAGATGCAAACCAACGGCGTCTCGCCGGCGAAGTCCACGTTGGCCGTTATGTCGCCAATTTGGATTTTCTTGCTTGTGTCCGTCAAGGTCACCGCCGGCTGGACGCCATCCAGGTTCGTGCTCATTCGCGGCACGCTGGGGGCTGGAGGCACGGGGTGTGTCTCCGACTTGAACGTTGTCCGGAAGACATTGGGGCGGACGGTCTCGAAGGTGAACTCGAACGGTAGAGAGGGGTCAGACATCAACGCCAGTGACGGGGAGTTCTGGTCCTGGTGAGGACTGGCCCTCCAAAAGGAGGGGATACGTTCTCGTTGAGGCGGCATTTTGGAGTTTCCGGGACTTGAGGAAGATGAGGAGAATTGAAATTGAACCGGGCCCCGGATTTTGGTGTCCTGCTGGTACTATGTGTGTCACAACCGCGCCGGTCAGAGTTGGGAGGACTCAAGCTAGGGAGAAAGATTCGTGGCAAGGAATGCTCAAAACCTCGTACGTAGCAACGAACAAGTGTTCTTTGCCGCTAGGCGATGGGCCGAAGCAAAGTGCAAAGGCGGAGGTTGCTCCAAATTCCGGAGGCGGAGGTTGCTCATTGTGCAGTCGATCAAATGCGCGTTCGCCTGGAAGAAGCCAATCAGCTGCTGGCCTTTCCCATGTGTTTCATGGGGTGGATGCGAGCTGCACGTTGCTCGGCGAACTGAACTTATCACCTGCCGAACTCACCGACGACAGGTGAAGGTTGTCGACACGCCAAACCCCGAATCGCGAATATGCTGCGGTGGCCTTTCCAAACTTGGCTCATGCTGAAGTCGACTACCACTAGAAGATTCAAGGATGATATTTTTGTGAGTGCTTCTCCACCTGGCAAAAGCCTGTTTCAACAGCTGCGCAGCCAGCTCTTATGAACGCATGACAACTGTTCCCGCTATCACGCGACCGAAGATCAAAAAGTGTTTCCTGCGCATAAACCTGTAGAAGTCTCGACGACTGCAACGTGTCAGCAAAGTCAGTGTGTCCACAAGATCAAGATACTCTGTACTCAGCAATGCAGTCGCGATCAAAGTCTTGTTCAGGTCTACTCGCTGCAAATGAAACTTTTGTCGAGGTGGTTGACAAGATGAGAAGAAACATGCCAACTCGCCGCCCTAACCGATCCTTCTCACCCAAAATTGCCTAGGCCGGTGTCTTACTGGTACTGGGTCAATGATTCTCTCCGGCCCAGGTCCACTCTAGTAAGCAAGACTGATTTTCGGGGGAGGTCAGTTACCCCGAGCCCTTTGGTCGGCATTGCTCAAGCATATATCAAGGCTCCAAGCTGTTCTTCGACTGGCTTTTGCACTGCCCTTCTCGATTCGCATTACACATTGTCTCTTTCCCCAACTTACACGTGCGCCATCGACTACCAGAGCTCATTGACAATGGCCTCCTCCGTTCGAAATCAAATTCTTGGTACGGCTTTCGCTTGTTCAGAGCTTCGGATAAAAAGCTAACGGTTTTTTAAAAGCCAACGCCAAGTTCCTCTTTGGTGCAACCAAGAACTTCGAGATCATCACTTGCCTCGTTTTGGTGGGGCAGTACGGAAACATCAAGGCGTCTCAAGCCATCCTCGTTGAGCTCGACGCAGAACGCGCGGCCTATAAGACTCACCTTGTCGGACATGCTACTCCGGAGCTTGAAAACGCCTATGAAGAGCTTCATGCCGAGGTGCGACGGCTGATTTACCAGAAGCTCTCTGAGGGTCTGGAAGAGGACGCCATGATTGAGCCTGGACAGACAACGCTGGAGGGCACTTTGGACTGGTGATTCACAAAAGCATAGTTGCACAGGAAATGTGGCAATATATTCCACGGCCATCAGAGCCCTACGGGGATGAGGAATTTCTGGTTCTCCCTCTTCTACGGCCTCTTATATCTCATCGTCGCAACCGCTGTCAACTATCGGTTTTAGAAGACAGTACCTCGGGTTTCGTCGACGGTGGCCTAGATGTTGGCAACTTCGTTGGCAACTTCGTCAATATAGCCCCGTTTACCGTGGTTTGGGTGTTGCGGCTCATGGTGTACGTGTTTATGCTTTCATGTGTACCTGGTACCTGGTATGCACCGCTCTCTACCTCCCTCTCCAGATTCATCACATTCCTCGCCTACCGCTCCGAGTGCGACTATGACCGGCGTACCACCGTCTTAGCCACCGACACCTCTTTCGTGTTTATCTCATCAGTCGTCCCCGAATTTCGCCGATGCGCTCGCCGACAACCAGCACGACCAGGACAGGAAAACTGGCCTCGCCCTTTTCAGCGGTCCACATCTCTTGTTCGTTAACCCCTTCATCTACACCCTCGGTTTTATGGCCCTTTGCACCCAAGCCCTCGTTATCATGACCAGGCCGCCAGGCGCCGGGCTTAGGGCGCTGAGTCTAACAGGTCTGGCCGCACAGGCCGCCCTGTTTTCTCTGCTCGCTCTCGTACCCATGGCGGCTATACGCTATACTCCCATGAAGAAGGTGGGAACAGCTCGAGGTGGACGTGGGAAGTTGGACAGTGTTTGTAGGTACTCTTCCAGCGAGATAGTCATGTGGCTTGGTCACGGCATGGATTCAACAACAACCAGGCAGCATTTTTTCCCCGGGGGAACGAGTGCCACCCTGAACACCAGATCCTCCCCGAAGAAGGACCGGAAGAGTTTGGAGACGGGAGCGAGGATGAAGATGAAGAGGCGCCAAGAGAACGGGACCTAGGTGGCGGTGTTATTGAGGATCGTGAGGATGGAGAAGAATGGTCAGATGATTAAAACCCTCTGTGAACTAGACGTATGAGAGAATGGAAGGTTAGTCCACCGGAAGCGAGGCTCTGGAGCTGGCAAGATCTGATCCTCGCCACTGAACTTGCCATCACATGTAGCTGATAGAGAGACTATGTAATGGGCCGTGTTTGGCCCCTCAAGATATCTCATGACCTACGTCGCCTCCTGCGTCGTTGCCTTTTGCATCGCCGCTCCTGTGACCTCGTTCAACACGAGACAGCCGACGTGGCGGAACTAGCATTGAACGTAGCACCAGTACCAAGACAGCGAGAATTCGCGCTGCCTGCCTAAGCTTTCGGTCCCGGCAACCTCTTTTTCATCTGTGAGTCCCATCCCAGACGAGTGAAATGGAGATGGCTTCAAACGACCCTCGCACGCGTTCGTACTCGTGCTCGTCCTTGTCGCACGGAAACCAGTGGGCAGGGTTGTGGTCCTTCCCGAGCTCGAAATAGCTGAATCGGAGGGACCTCAGATTCGGCAGCATCACCGGCGCATCCTGGAGCAGGCCCTCCAAGTCGGGGTTGAAGTTGCACCATATATTGAGGAACTCGACGCGTTTGATGGATCGGGGGAGAAAGTTTGTCAGATTCGTCAACGGGGCGTCTACCAGGAACCCGGCAGCAACTTGATTCTGGTTGATGACGAGTTCTTCGAGGGCGTTGAAGTCCCTCAATGTCCCAACGCACGCGTTTGGGACCATTCTGCCCCGTGGGTCTAAGTTCATCATGATGACGAGAAGCAGGCGGCGGAGAGTCTTTCGCGCGGGCTGGAGCGCTTCCAAGACCTCAAGGCCGCGCGCCAGGCCGTTGCCGATACGGCCATGATGCCTGTACTCAAGGTCGCACAGCTGCGGGCATGACTTGACGAACATGGCGAGGTCTAGGACTGAGATGTCGGCGATCACCAGGCTACGGACGCTGGGCAGTGTCGTCGTCCAGGACCTGGCCCAACTTGTGATACCGGTCAGCTGTCTCGGTCTGGTGGGGTGGGCGATGCGGAGCGTCTCGATGTTTGGCGCGCTGTCGAAGATCTGCTGCACAAGGGCAAAAGGGCTAAAGGAGTCGTAGAGCACCAACTCCACCCTCTTTAGCAATGGAAACATGCATTTTCTCGACACGACAATATTCCAATGTCCGGAACTTGGATGCTCGTCCCCCAGCACGAGTGTGTCTATGTTGGGGCACAGCACGGTTGCGAGCTGCTCCAAGCCGTAATAAATGGCGCTGTCGGAGAGCCAATCACCATGCACGTCCCAGGAGAAACTAGGGAAGTAGGATTCGTTGATATCAACTAGGGCTCCAAGTTTCGACCTTGCCTGGCGAAATACCTCGACGGCTGTGGTTGTGCGGTTTTGGCGGGTGATGTTGGGGTCGGCCGGCTGCAGCTGCTGGGGGCCGAGTCGAAGGGCCTTGACGCGCACAGCAAGCTCTGGGCGCTGGAGTAGGGTGCGGAGGAAGAGCGCAAGACGGTTGTTCTCGTTGGGCAGGGCAGCCTTCGCTATCCGGCCGTCTCCATGCAACTCGATCTGCCTCTCGGTTGCGAAGTAGTGGAAAACGTAGGGCTGGGCGATGGCGGCAATGCGTCTTGACGTCCTCGCAAGCCGTGCCAGCGAGGCGTTTCCGGTTTCCAACGACGTCTCCAACGCGGCGTGTCTAGTTTCCAACAACGTGTCCAACGAGGCGTTTCCGGGTTCCAAATCCAAGTCGGCGTCGGGCCCGAACATGAAGCTATCTGGCGACTCGCAGTGCGGACACAGGAGCGAGCAAATCCGTGCAACGAGTTCGACTGGAAGGCGGTCCATATCGTCGGTGTTCAGGGGGTTGCCTCCAGAAGTTCATGTCGCCGCCACGGTTCAAGTGAGGGGTTCCCGCATCGAATAATTATTCCAACTCGGACCGGAGGCACTCGGCCGCGCCCAATGCACGTGACACCACCACATGTTTGGTTGTGAGCGCATTCCGATGTTTGTCGACATGGAAACTAGAAGCCTACAGGTACCTTGGTTGATGCAGCAGGATCAACATAGATGGAAGGCCCTTTGTTGACCGTTGCTGTCGTCGCCACTTGTATAGTCTCTTGTTGAGGAGCATGACGATGGCGTGATCGGTGGGATGGCGGAATTGATCAATTCAATTTTATTTTTCAATTGCTTCGTATTTCGCCATGGCTATTGCGTGCTCGAACAAAATGGAGTTGTATCGGCCTTGCCGTGCCGCTGCCGGCGTGGAGCGGACCGGCGACGACAGAGTCGGACACGGGACTCGGCGGCCATCGGGGCCCGGGGGTTTGGTGATCCTGGAGAGGGAGGGCGAGCCCCACAAGGTTCAGTCGCAGCCTGGCGAGCCTGGAGACTCGCAGCAGTCACAGCTCCCAGGGTTCTCACAGCAATTTTAGGTGGTCAGCTGGCCAATGGCATGGGCCCCAGCGTATTGGAATGCAGCCGGCCAGGCCCTGACGTAAAGGGATCCACCGCCAGCAGCGGTCCACTCCGATTACCGTGCTCGGGTGGCGGCAATCATCGGCCAACGGCCAACGCAGCCAATGCAACGGGCCCAAATCCCCAAACCAACCCTGGCTCTCTGGCAACCAACTCGAGCTCTTCCCTGGGCCCGTCCCCGTGGCTGCTGATTGTCGACGCCATGACTCCTCTTCACGTATTACAGGAAAGGGAAAGCTCCTTGGTGCTTCGAGGAAGCTTCAAAAGTCACAAGATCTGCATATTTCACCGACCACCCTGACTCCCGACCCCCGAAACCGCCCGGGCCAGCTCATGTCTCACCGTCTCTTTGTGCAACGGAACAACACCGAACAGCACCCGGTCCCTTGAGCTTCCGACTCTCTCCTTCCTCGAACCTTTGTCGCCCGCCCGTCTCGTTGGTCCTCGAGCAGCCTGCTATCGAGAAGCACCCGACAACCCGAGTGCTGCCCACGAGGCATGTGAGGAGAGTAGTTGGCGACAGTGCGTCACTCCATTCCTCCGAGATCGCCCCCTGCATGTTTGCGCATTGCTCACCGGTCATTGCTCCCAGCTCGAAATGGCTACACACGTCCCAAAACGTTTCGCGACCACCCTCTTCCGCCAAATAGCCCGCCGCGATGCCGCCGACTTGACAATACGAACCTGCAGGCCCGGTCCTCGCTGCTTACACACCACCGCGCCTCGGCCTTCGAAGGCTCCGCCACCACCCCCAAAGCTTCCGACAGGACCCCGACGGCTGGTTCAGGCACGGGCGGCACCATTGAGCTTGGTTGTTGGCGGCGGCCTTCTCGCCTCGTTCGTGGCATACTCCCAACTCGGCGACGACAGCCCAAACCTGGAGATACCCCCTGCATCGGCTGATGATGCCGTGGTAGACGACCGAGATCCCTCGCTCCCCAGATTCCGCCTAGCCGATATCCGAAAACACGATGGCTCGTCGCCCGAGCCATGGGTCACCCTCGGGGACAAGGTGTACAACATCACAGACTGGGTCGCCGCGCATCCTGGCGGCGACGTGATCCTCCGCGCCGCTGGAGCAAGCATTGAGCCGTATTGGAACATCTTCACCATCCACAAGTCCCCCTACGTGCGTGAGATCCTGCAACAATATCTAATCGGCTTCATCGACGTGGCCGACCTGGGCCCCGACGGGCTTCCCGCTGCCGAGACGGTCGAGGACCCCTTCGTCAACGACCCGATCCGCGACCCCCGGCTCATCACGCACACCGTCAAGCCCCGAAACGCTGAGCCGCCAAACGAGGAACTCGACCGCGAATTCCGCACTCCCAACGAGCTGTTCTACGTCAGACATCACATGTGGGTGCCGGTGGTGGAGGAGGCCAAGGCGGACGAGCACTTGTTGACCATCGAGCTGCCGGACGGGGACACGAAGCAATACACGCTGGAGGATCTCAAGACCAAATTCCCAACGCACCGAGTCACGGCCGTGCTGCAATGCAGCGGAAACCGCCGGAACGACATGACGCGGCATGCCGGCAAGACGAACGGGCTGCAGTGGGGCGTGGGCGCCATCAGCAATGCCGAGTGGGAAGGCGTCCGCCTCTCCGACATCCTCGCCGACGCCGGGCTCAAGGTGCTCGACGCGACCGCGCCGACGCGGGAGGTACCGCCGAAAGACGAAGCCGACGCGGTCGACGCCAACACGCTCCACGTCCAATTCACCGGCCTCGAAGCCTATGGCGCCTCCATCCCGCTTGCCAAGGCCCTCGATCCCCGCGGGGACGTGCTCCTGGCCTTTGGCATGAACGGCGAGACGCTGCCGCGCGACCACGGCTTCCCGCTGCGCGCCGTCGTCCCGGGGCACGTGGCCGCGCGGTCGGTGAAGTGGCTCAGCAAGATCGTCATCTCGGACGAAGAAAGCACGAGCCAGTGGCAGCGGCGCGACTACAAGTCCTTTGGCCCCAACGAGGGCGCCAACCCGGACTGGGACCGGGCCCCCGCTATCCAGGAGATGCCCGTCACCAGCGCCATCACGGGTGTTTGGGTCGGCGACTGCGTGCGCCGCGGCCGTGTCCCGTGGCTGGGGCATCCATCCAACCCCCAACAAAGCCAACAACCGCAATGCAAAACCAGCCAAATCACCGACCTAGCCGCTACCTCCAAGACAGTCGGCTTCACGGCCAACCCAACCACAGCAACTCCCAACCCCACCACCACAGCCGAACCAACACCTACCGAACCCATCGCAGTGCAAGGCTACGCCTACTCAGGCGGCGGCCGCGCCATCGCCCGCGTCGACGTCTCCCTCGACGGCGGCAAGACCTGGGGCCAAGCCGATCTCGTCACCGACCGTGACGACGACCCCAGTCGGGGGAACAAAGCATGGGCGTGGCAGCGCTGGCGCTTTCAGGGCACACTACCCGCGCCTCCTCTCGACACGATCAATGAGGGTGGTAGTGAGAAGGATGGACAAAAGAGTTGTGCCACTGTGGTCGTCAAGGCGACGGATGACGCGTATAATACACAGCCGGAGAGTCATAAGGGGATATATAATGTGAGAGGTAATTTGGCGACGGCGTGGCATCGGGTGAGGGTTTGTCTGAAGTGTGTGGAGGGGAAGGAAGGACAGGAGGGGAGGGGGTTGAGGTGGAAGACGGGGGAGACGGTTGGGTGTGGGTTTGGGAAGGATAAGGATGTGAAGGGGGAGTAAGATACCTAGGCTGTTTTTTCAATGGGTTTCTGTGTGGTTTGGTGAGGAGTTATAAGGGATTCGGAACGGGTAGAGGTTATTTGGGGCGCTTTGGCTGGGTTATGGCCTGTGGGTAATACAACGTGAGACTTGGTTCATTTGCTGTCATCAACTCCTGCTTCATCGACTCGTGGCTTGGTGTTGGCCGGAACGGGCTCACGTGCAGATGCACCTAACGCACCACACCGTTTCAGTATCTTTGCTACAGGGACAGATGCTCATCGCCAATCGTTTTTTTGTGTCACCCAACATTTTCATCCCACGCAATCAGCCCAAAAATTCTGCCTGGGCACACCCAAATCTACCTCGGCGCAGCATGGTGCAACTCGCGTTGAGCTCACCGCCCTCTGGACCCCGAAACCTTCTGCCTCTGTCCTGTTACCTTTCGTTGGTGGATGACCAGAAAACAACCCGCTTCTCAGCATTGGCGCCCCTGGCTCTCTACCTCCTCTTGAAGACGCTGGGACTCTGTCTCACGGTTTGTCGAGGCGATGGATCCTGCGAGCGTTCTCGCCTTCGTCCTCGTCGTTCTTAAGTCCGGGAAGGTCGCCCACAAGATCCTCACGAGCTTCAAAGACGCACCCAAGAGCGTCAAGAGCGCCAGGGAAGATGTTGGGCGTCTTCTCGCGACGCTGGAGCGGTTGTCCACATGCCGCGCGCTCAACGAAAGTGGCGACGCAGCATTGCGCGCATCCCTCGATGCCTGCCGCAGCGATCTCGGAACCTTTATCAACAAATTAACCAGCCTGACAGAGCAGGCCCAAGGCTCGCGCCGGGATAGGGGTTGGAAGAGGTTCATGGCCATGTGGAACGAGAAGGCTCTGTCAAACATGAGCGCGAAGCTTGCGACCCATGTTGGCAACTTGAATCTTCATCTCAACATCCTTCAAAGGTGTGTACCATTATTTCTGAGTCCCCTATCACCGGTCTTTCTACAAAATTTTGAGAAAGGAGCTGACTTGCCTCCTTGCCAGCGATACTGTAGCCCACATCCCCCCTCAGCTCGAATCGATAAACCGGGAGCTCGCCGGGCAACAAATCGCACGAGAAGCCCACCTGATTGCTATCCAGGAACAAACCACAGCCATCGGAGCAGTCGGAGAAGGCATGACTCGCCTCAGCGGCGGCTTGGAAACGACACAGGCAGAAATCCAGGCACTACTCTCGGCAACGGCGACCAACGACCTCCAACACCGTGCCATGATGGAACACATCCTACAGCTGGTCACTGGACTTTCGCTTAGCAACCAAACTTCGAGTCGGGGTGTCCACGTAGAAGGTGGCGGGGTTTCACAACATGAAGAGACACATCCTGCGAAGAGCGAGCCGTGCGCCGAACTAACGAACATCGTCGCACGACTTGGCAACCGAGTCAATGACGACGGCCTTCAAGGCAGAGTTGCGCCAGCCATGGCCAAAGACATACTATGCGACTTGTTGCTGGCTCTCGAGCTGATAAAATCGGAAAGGTCTCTCGAGGCGACAGTCATAGCCGGCTCGATTGCCCCAGGCGTCTGTCCGGCCTGTGGCGGGCGTCACATCGGCGATTTGCAAACAACCATGACAACCATGTATGCCGCGCTGTCGCAAGCTTGCCAAGTCACCGTGAATGATCTCAGTAAGAACCTACGCAGAAGCTGCTCACTTGACGATATCAGAAGCTGACAAGGTGACAGGCCGAGTGCAGGGGCGCGCATCCGGGACACGCCACCAGGGCCGATGGACACTTTTGAGCTCCAAAATCAGCGAGGAAACCTCCATATCCGTCCTTACACGACGGATATCACTCCAGCCTCGCTCCGGAAGCCCGGCAGAAATGGAGGAAGAAGAAGTGACGACATCAGTCACACTGACTTCGGGCCGTTCTAAGGCGTGGCGTGCCATGAGGCTTGACATGCGCCAAACACACAGCCACAACGGCGTTTTTTCCGCCATTCCACATCTTTTGGTCTACAATGTTCTTCCAGCGGACTCTCCCGTCTTTTCCATCGTCCAGGATGGCCAGCTGCGAGAGTTCCAAGCCCTCTTACGTGAGGGCAAGGCATCCCTTAGAGATCAGGACGAATACGGGGCTTCACTGCTCTTCGTGAGTTTACCCTCCTATCACCACCATGAAGTCGCTAACCGCATCGCCTAGTATGCCAACAAGCAACCCGAGATGTGTCGATATCTCATTGAGTCTGGTGCAGATGTGAACCATGTTGCCAACTACAAAGGGATCCGAACTTGGGATCAGAATCATCTGATGTAAGCCAAGGATAGCATTATCCCCAGTTTTTTCTCTGCCAAATACTGACCAATGGCCACCTGCAATTCCCAGCGGCTCTGCATTAGACGTCGGCATCAATGACTACGAAGGTAGGAAAGAACTCGAACCGATCCTCACCTGTCGCCAATATCTTCTTGAAGCTGGCTGTGACCCGACTATTCCAGGCATATATATGTCCCAACCAATCGGTTGCCCTTTTGATTTATTTCTTCAGGATGCTGTTCCCGTAGGTCCAGTTGGTGCATGTGCAAATTTCCCTAGTGCGAACTAACTCGCCGTGTAGGAAACGCTACGAATTCTACTTGATTTCGGCGCTCCCTTTGTCGACGCAAAAACTTTGTCCATTACCAGCGGGTTATCTCCACTTACGATGGTCTGCCGGTACGGTCACTGGAGTACTCAATGCTTTACTTTGCTCCTTTCGCGAGGTGCCAATGTCATGGAGCGCGATGTTCAGGGGAGAACCTGCCTCCACCACTGCCTCTCTCGGTGCTGGGGCAATGCGGGATCCAGTTACATACTCCGATACTCGGCGGGAATTATCTTTCTCATCAAACATGGCGCTGATGTCCACGCCAAGGATTATTATGACCTCTCAGTCTCAGACATAGCGTATGCGGACGACTCCATGGACAGTTGGTGGGAGATCGGCTGTGCACGAGGCGATGTTTGGGACTTTTGTCTTGCTGTCACCGACTATACCTTGTCTGAATTTCGTCAAGGGCGTCCCCGGAAAGCCTGTTACGGGAGACACTATACCAGACGGTATTTTGAGGAGCTGTGGGCCGGAAACGAGCATCTCTGTCCATATTACTACGACGCGGAAGACGAGCCTGCAGATTCAGCGGCACCTTCAGAGGACGAGAGCGAGGAGGAGTGGGCTACAACGGATTCGGAAGATGGAGGGTCAGACGTGATCGATTTGGAAGGGGAATAACCATCAACGTGCTGTTGGGGTTGGGGTGACGAGCGGGATTCCTTCGGGGCTGGGCCCGATGGAGAGGTACCTAGACAGGTCATGTAGGGAATGGACGGTGGCAATGAAGTGTGTTCATATTCTCATCAAACCCAATAGTTTTATAGTTACAACGCAACCACAACACCCGGCGCAACACAGCCTTATTTAGCGAGCAAAGGCGGAATTCATGTTGAGAAGTTGGCCAGCCACGAAACGTACCCGCTGCATGATGGAATACAAGAGACGGCCCACCCTGTCGAACATGGTTAATTAGGTCATCGAGCTGCAGGTGCGGTAGAAGGAAGAAGACACCAAGGGAGGACTTGAGGCTGAAAAGTCCGGCCCCTACCCCCCTTTTTGTCCCGGTCCGGGTTCAGGTTTTTGCCCTCTTAAAACAACAACAGGTTTTGGTCTTCGTTGTGCTCAACGGGTGCGTTTTCTTGTCCTCAATTACCAATTTCAGACCCTTTTGAGCAGGCACAGAACTTTTATGGCAACAAGCAACTCGAGAAGAAGGGCTCGACGCACGATAACAAGGACTTAGAGAACTGCCATTCAAAAGCGTAACTACCACTGGTACTATTCTCAAGTTGAACATACACCAGTAAGATAGCCCTGGCATTCGGGTCCCTCTCGGAGCTTCTTCACGTCAAATGATGGTCACCTCTCGCTCCGTCGCCTCTTCAAAACAGCCAACCTTTAGCATGTCGTTGATACCGACGCGTTCATAGGCATCTAAGCGAGTATCAGAACGAACAAGGATTAAGGCCGTAGCCCAACCCGGGTGATCGCCAGAGGTTGGTTTTACCCCTAGAAGGAGGCAGATAACATCCACTGGTGCCTCGCAAAGACCAGGCGGGGCACCGATTTCCGGATGCATGGGCGTCGTATCGATAATGTTGGTAGCGGTGAATATGTTGGTAATATCGCCGATGACGAGTTCGGATCTCAAAGAGTGGTGGCACCCGCTGATCTCGTTGTCGTGTCCTACCTCTGGCACGCACGTCGTGGTCCTGTTGAGGGCCCCGTTGACGACTCTGCCCCGTAGAACAATTTCGGTATCGGAAAGGGCCAGAACATGGCACTGGGCCAAGGGCGGTCTCAGATATTCCAGGCGATCACTTCTGTAAGCCACCATGCCATCGATAGAAGCCCATGACCATGAGGGCGCCCTTGGGTGTCTCGGCCGCACATGGCTGGGCTTAAATCCTCCATCTGCGTTTGAGATGGAAGGTTCCGAGGCCCAAGTCAGTCCCACCAGGAAGTCCATCTCCCATAGTCCAGCATAGCACCGGCCCATGCCAGAAGCCTGGAATGCCTGGACGATGCCTGAGATGGCTGGTAGCTTGTCCGACTCCCGCGTCAGCCGTCGGAAAGTGTAGTTCTGAACACACTCGGCCCAGAAACTGAGGAGGTCCCTTGCCGTGGCAATGTCTATCGTGTCCCGCACCGGCAGATGAGTCGGTTGTATTCGGTCCATTGTGCGGTTGGTATGTTTAGCGGAGTTGATCAGAGTTGGCCGCGATTCACTCGCGCGGCCGGACCTGCAATTCCAGACTAGCTCGTCGTCGACGTACTGCACCACGCGCCTGGGGAGAATGCATTCTTGGAGTGCCCATGCCCTTTGGTGCAACGGATAACCCAAGAGGATGGAGCCCCAGGACTCTCTGGCGTAGATTTCCCCTTCGCGAAGAACGTCCACCTCCCTAGGTAACTGTCCGGGCTCCATTGGCCAGACAAGGATGTGACGTGCCGATCCCGATCGGCTTGAAAGTATTCCGTCCTGGCAATTCTTGGACTTAGTCGCAGAAATCGTGATGTAAGCGTTTCCATAGACAGTTGCCATCTTGGCTGCCTCCGCCTTCCAGTCAGCCTCGTCGTCTTGGATGATGGTCAATGCATCAACCCAGAGGTAGCGAAGTCCCAGACGGTGGGTGATGGTCATAGCATCTTGTAGTGTCTTTGGAATGTCGGACCATGTAATCCCGGATTTGAACGACTCGAGCACGGCTCTGGTCAGCATCAGGGGTAACGTGTCGCCCCAAACGTAGCTGAGTGCGGCGTATCGACCAGAGACTGCTCCGTTGATCTCTAATAGGAACGGTTTCAGTGACCCATCCACTGGATTCAGATCCACGACGCGCGTTGGAAGCCGGGCCGCGTCTGGTGCTTTGCAGTCCTCGTGACCAGCTTCACATTGCGCGATCCATTGCCCGATCTGTTCGAAACACTGCGGCGAGTCCGAGTGTTGGGAAACCACAGGCACCGGGGTGAAATGAGAGTAGGGAGCCGGCAGATCTGACACGGTCAGGAACTGCTGCGTCGTAATATATTGAAAACGGTTCTCCCAGCATGTGAGCGTCAATGGGATATCAGGGGGCCGTGAATGTGTGACGTCGAGCTCGTGAAGGTCGCTGACATGCAAGTCGCCCCCAGTTTTCTCTTGGACAACATGTTGCGCGGCCCTCAGTAGGATGGAGCAAATGGGACAGCCTGCCTCGGCGGCTTCGGAGGCCGCCTTGGGGGAAATGGCAATGTAGTTGCACTCCCCGTCGTCATTGATCTCGAAACCTGTGGCGGCCTCCACGGCGAGGTTTTTGCAAGACGAGCATACTTTTTGCACGGTATCCATGTCGTGAGGACTGTGTTGTAACTTGTGTGAGCTTCTGTAAGCGTCAAGATGTCGGGGAACTCTGTTCTGTGCACAGGCTTCGCCGCAGGATTTGCGGGATTTAATTCGAATCCTTGGACCCTCTGAATTGATTCGGCTACTTCCAATCCAGGCAACAGGTGACATATACATGTACCGTGTACTAGGTAACGTTCCTCGTCACGGGCCCCATATCGCTAGCTTCCCCTTTACACAGCTGCTAAAGATTTCTGTGAAAGGTCTCGTGGTAATAGACAAACTCCGTGCCCCTAGCAACGCTGACCGTGCCGTGCCCCAAGCAACACCAACCGTTCTAAATGATAGAAGCTCAGCTTGGAGTCAAGAACTGATCAATGTCAACCCGTTGATAGTAACTGATGTGCCCCAGCAACGGCCAATAGTGTGCCAGCCGGTCTGTCGAGATCAGCAGCATCTGCGAGTCGATGAACGTGTCTACCCGTCACGGCAACAGTCAGCAGCCACCACACACCTTGGTCGTAATCCAGGCAAAGATGTCAAGACATGTTGAATCAAGCCAAGCTAGGTTTAACCGAAGGGGAAAAAGAAATTGGCAGAGGGCGAGGGGTGGGAGAAGGTAAAACCAAAAAAAGAAAAAAAAGAAAAGAACATATAAAGGGTTCAAGTGTCGGGAAAATAAAACACAAAAATCACTCACCAGCTGAAAACCCATTATCAGCAATATGCCCCCGACTCCTAACAATCCTCACCCCCTCAAAAGGCTTATGCTCCCCCACCCCCACCACGCCGCCCTCCCC
>FTIZ01002698.1_pt2 | contig 20553 bp, 14 predicted proteins | sample 1658381 | NCBI WGS metagenome assembly FTIZ01 (sample SAMEA3914822, study PRJEB12502) | metagenome | biome: forest; material: soil | place: USA | collected 2012-03-12 | depth 0.1 m
CCCTCCGGGCCAGCTGAGCCTTCCTTCTCACCGCCAGCCTCGGCCTCCTTTTCCTCCTTGTCCTCCTTGTCCTCCTCCTTGGGCTTTTCGTCCACGTCCATCTTGTCAGCGGCCGGCGCGGGAGTCTTGGTGACGGTGGGCGTGTCGATGTCCATGCTCTCGCGGCGTTGAGCGCGCTCCTTCTTCTGAGCACGGCGCTTGGCCTGGGCCGTGGTGGACAGGATGGCAGTGGTGACCAGCGCCGGCCCCTCCTCCACCTTGACTTCCTGCTCGGGCGGGTAGTCAAACAGGCTGGGCCGGGTGGCGCAGTGGAACTTGATGCTGGGCATTTCGAGGTCGTGGTCGAGGCCGATGATGGACGTGGGCACGAAGCTGAGCGACAAAAAGTGCGTGAAGGGGAACCAGTACCAGTACTGGGTGAAGACGGCCATGCCGACAACGCCCGCCATGTTGAGGTTGCCCGTCTGCGTCTGAAGACCGATAGTGCAGTTCCGGCCGCCCGCGTCGAGGATACCAAGCGCAAGCGCGGCACCAAACTTGGTCATGGCGTCCTCGTGGCGGTCACCCACCACCTTCCTCAACGTCTTCCGGATCGCGGTGACCTTGGGGTTCATGACCTCATTCTGCTGCACCATGATCATGGACAGCGCGATGAGCGCACCCTGGCGGACAAAGTCGGTCGGGTCCTTCATCATCGGCTCAAGCAGGTCGATAGCCTCGTCCAATCCGGTGCCGGCGCACGCGATACCCAGCGCCATGGCGGAGCCATACCGCACGTGGGGGTTGTACGACTCGGCGAGCAGCTCAACCATGCGAGGAACGCTGCCGGGCTTCCTAAAGAGGATAAAACCGAGGCTCATGACGGCGATACGGCGGACATCGTCGTTAACGTCGCTGACGGCGGTGTGCAGGAGCTTCCGGACGGCCTTGTTGCTTCCGGTTCCGCAGTACGCCAGCGCAACGGTGAGAATACCGCCATATCGCAACGTCGGGTCGGGGTCGTTCAGAAGGCCCTCGATGATGCTGTCGGCACCTTCTTGGCGCCCGTACATGATGAGCGCCATGCCGAGGGCACAGCCGCGGACAATCTTCTCATGGCTCGTTTCGTGCGCGTACGTGAACAAGGTCTCAATCGCCTTGGCGTTGCCGGTTCCCAGCATGATCAAGCCCATGGACAAGCCGACACCCTCACCGTTCAACGCCGAGTCTGCAAATAGAACCTTGCTGAGCTCCTCGTAAATCTGCTCGTCGCCGCAGGCCATCCCGGCAAGGCCGAGGCCCAGAGCGCCGCCGTGCTGGATGACTTCCTCGTCAGCGGCGAGGAACATGCTTCGCAGGTACTCGAGGGCATCCGCGCCGTGGTTGGCGTGGATCAAGCCGTATGCGTAGAGAGCGCCACCCTGACTAAAGATGGAGCCGCTGGAGACCCCACCTTGCTTGGGGAGGTAGGGCTCTAGCAGCTTACGGGACTGGCTGGTATTCCCGCGGTGGATGACACCGAGGGCAGCAGTCGCCGTAAACTTGGACCAGTTGACGGCCTTGCCCAACCACTCCAGGTTGTCACGGAAGAACTTGTCGTGCGTCGTGCCGGCGTTCATGAAGGCGTTGCAAAAGGTGACGGCAGTGTGGAAGATGGAGTTACGAGCCTCCAGGCTGTCGCGCACCTTGTTGAGAATGCTCAGGTCGGTGTGATTATTGCGGTAGAGGAACTCGAGGTTTAGCCGAATGGTCGTGCTTCCGTTCAAAATCGACCGGATGTTCCGGTAAACCTTGGCCACCTCCTCCGGGAGCTCTTCCTCAGAGCTCTCCTGGTTCTCGATGAGGGGTTCGGATTCGGCTGCGCCTTCGCCCTCCTCCGCTTCGGGCTTCTTGGGCGGCTCGCCAGAGGGCAAAGCCTTGATCACCTTGGTGAGGAATTCCTGTGTTCCGTTGTCGTAGAGGTCGAACGCAATCTGGTATGCGACCGCGGTCGCGTTCTTGTCGCCCTTGGTGACGAGCTGCAACAGCAGCGACGTAGCCTCCTCGTCCGAGTCCAGGTAGACGACGCATTTGGCGATAGCGAAATAATCCGGATTCGGAATATCGCTGAGGAGGTCGAGGATCAAACGCAGGATCTCGGTCCGCAGGCCACGCTCCTGCACGATGTCCATGCATATGCTAAGCGCATAGTCCATCAGCTCCTCGGCCTGGTCCTGGGCACCTTCCTGGCGCTTCCCATCCTGGCTGGCCCTCTTAATTACCCGACGGAGCACGTCCAGATTCTTGGCTTCGACAGCAATGCCGACCACCTGGCGGTACTTGCCCTGCTTCAGGCAGTTCTCGAACAAGCGCTCAATCGCCTTCTCCAGCGTCGTCCAGGTGCCGCTGTCGGTTATCTGAGCCACCGAGGCCGAGCGCCCCTCCTTTGTCGGCTGAAAGGCGGGGTCCAGGATAGTGTTGTCGACCGAGGCGCGCGAGAGAAGGGACTTGGAAGGCAGGGTGGACTGGGAGAAGGGAGTGGTCGGCGAGATCAGGGCTGAACCGTCGAGTGCGGCGCTGCCCAGCGCGGTCGCCAGTGAGGGCAGTTCAATGTCGTGCTTAGACTGCTTCGACGGAGTGTGGCGCGAGGACGAGACGGCGATGTACTGGTCGACGCACTTGGAGATGATGGTCTCCTCGAACTCGCCGGGGGCATCGAGCTTGAAGAGGGGGCCGGCGGCAAGCGCAAAGGTCATGCTCTCGTTGTAGGCCTGCAGGTGGAAGTAGACCTTGGCGAGGACAAGGGCGGCGAGCTGACGCTCCGGAAAGCTGTCGTCTTCGTAGAGGGCCTCACTAGACGCGGGGGTCAGACAAAATCCCCGAGGGAGGAAGGGACGGAGAGGGGCCAATGGGGGGCATACATGTTGCTCAATGAGCCGGCCACCTCGGTCCACACGGTGTCAATGTCATCGTTGAGCGTCTTGAGAGCGAAAACCTTGAGCTCGGGCTCTTCGTCGGCCAGGAAGCCCAGAACTCCGGTTGCCGAGACGAGGCCTGGCATCGTGACGTCGGCTCGGTGGACGGCTGGGAATGTCGGGGGTTGGGTTGGGTAAGAAGAAGAAAATAAAAGCGCTGGGGGTTGGAGTGCCGACGGCTCCAAACGAGGGATGGAGATGGAGATGGAAACGGGTTCGGAGGTTGGTGCAGCGCGTTGGGTTGATCGAGGCTGCGTTGGAGATGTATGTTGGACGGGAAGGGCGAAGGCGACGGCGAAGGCGCTGTTTGGGTTTGGCAGGGCTCCAGCTGCAAGCTCGGGCTGAACAGCAGCAACGGCAACGTCAACCTCCTGCCTTGAGAAAGCGGGTCTCCATGCTGTCCAGCCCGGCCAATCAGGCGCCGGGCGGGTCTTGGATGCTCCAGGGCCCGGCTGGGCGCCATCATGGTCTGTGCTGCTGTCTCTGCCCTGTCTCTGCTGAGTCTGCTTCTCACTCTTGAAGGCCAAGACGGCGTCCAACAACCCCCTCAACAAACACGGCATAATGTGCGATACCGTCAACAAAAATATGAGAAGACAGGTGATCTAACTCAGATCCAACCCAGACCCCCTCCTTGCCTTTTTATCTGTCTGCTCCCTCACAAACCCAGCCTTTAGCTCGCGGTGTTGTGACTTGCATCAGGCGCCGCATTGAGACACGCCGCTTACTGCATCTGGCTAGCGCACCGGATCTGGATGCTGGCTTGAGTTTTTTGGCTGCCGTTGGACAAAAAGGCCACCAGCCAACTCTCCCGGTCGCTGCAGCAGCTTCGCTGGCCTCCACTGGTCCAGAGCCGCAAGGCAGCTCTTGAGCCTCTTGTACTCTGTAACACCCAACACTAGGCGGTCTCACCTCCTGAATGCTCCGCGCTGTGGCTGAGCTGTCCCAAATGTGCGATAGCTGTAACTCTGCTCCTGCCATCTATTGCCACTGCATTTTCGCATCGCATCCCCAGCGCAGCGCCATTTCCGCAAACGGAATGTTCGTGCCCTGTTAGACCGTGAGCTGGAGCTGCGGCCGCCTTGGGCCAAGCACATGCAGTTGCGTGCAGCAGCGCAGTGGTGCAGCGCGTCCCAAGCTAGAGCGAGCAAAAGACCAGACCAGAGAATCCACACCTGGCGCATCCGCACGCATCCATCCTCTGCTGGCGCACACATCAGCCTTTTTCCCTCTCAGCGTCCCCTCCCCGTGCGCCGTGTCAAGACGGTATCGTCGCGCGTGCAGTAGCAATGTATTGAGACTGCAGATATTGAGACTTTCTTTGTCTCGTTTTTTTCGCGTCTGGGATGGGAGCAGGCCGCGGCGAATCGAGCCATTCGACTGCATCGTGCCTCTTCTTTCTTCGTGCCGACCGACTGCAGCAGCTCGACCCAACCATGTAACGCCGTTTGTCGCAACTCCAAAAACCCATCCGGACACGACAACACTTATCCGCGCCCCGCGACACCCCGCGATACCCCGACCGCCGAGCCGCGATACATTGCGACGGGATCGGCGGCTCTGTTTTCGATTGTGTAAAGAGGAGGGCGACGAGGAAGCTGAGCACAGCTTTTGTCTGAGCGCGGTCGCGTGCAAGACCAGGCAGACACAGTCAGAGGGGGGACAAAAAGAGCTGGACCAACGGCGGCATCATTCTTTGCATTCAAGATGGATCTCCGGGGCATACTCAATGACAGCGCACCGTCTGCATCGGCTTCAAGCAAGCCGCCTCCGCTGCAGCCGCAGCACCAGCCGCAGCACCCTCCGCAGCACCCTCCGCAGCAGCAGCAGCAGCAGCAGCCTGCGCTTCCATCGACGCCCGTCCAGGCACACCCGCAGCAGTCGTTTCGGGACTACAGCCAGGCCCAGCCATCACCCAGTCGTCACATCTCGCAGCAGGACTATGGCGCACATCACCATATGGCCTCGGGGCCTTACGCCTCCCCGCCGCCCTTCCAAGGCCCGCATGCTGGTACCTACGCGAGCCGGCCGCCACCTCCTCCGCTGCAACAGCTCCCGCCCAACGACCTGCGATCGCCGAGCCTCGGCCCCGGGCCCGCACCCTCGCCGTATCGACAAAGCCCGGCTGCTTCTCTCAGCGGCGTGGCCGGCTACCCATTCCCCCCGCAACAACATCCCACGAGCCCCGTGCAACGGCACCAGTACCCCCCGAGCCACCCGTACCATCGAGACAGCTACCCCCCGCCGACCGCTCCCGTGGGTATGACGGGCCCGCCAGCCGCCGCCTCGTACATGCAAGGACCACACGTCCCTCATACGCCGCCCGTCGCGACCGCGGGCGCGGGACATCCCTATCTACACAGGGCTCAATCGACGCAATCGACCCCGACCTCGGCACACAGCCAGCACGCGCAATACGGCGCGCCGTTCGCTCAAGGTAGTCCCGTGGCGATGTCGCGTTCGCTCCAGCAGGCAGATTCGCACCAGCGCCAGTCTTCGCAGCCACCGACTCCGGGTGGAGCCGTCCCGCTGTCTGCTCGCCCGGCACAATCCGTGGCCTACTCCCAACCGCCAAGCCCGTACCAGCAACGCTTGCCGGGACCGGGTTTCCATCCGACATCACAAACATCGCCGCCACCTCCGCCTCCGCCGTCACTGCCCAGGCATTCGAGCTCTCAAAGCATCCACGAACCACACAGCCAGGACTCGCTGCGGGCCCCACCGCCGGCCAGTGACAGAGATCGGAGCCTTAGCGTCAGTCCAAAAACGCGTGTCCCCAGTTTGCCAAGCAGCACTGGCCGCCCAGGCACGTCGGTTTCGGAGCTCGAGCCGATCCCCAACCAAACCCATCCCGCTCCAACCATGATAGAACGCGCCGCCACGCCAGCCAAACGCAAGCTGGACGATCGGGAGCTCCACCCAGACGAATTGGAAAAGCGAGATACACGACCACCGCCGTTTGAAGACTCCGACGGCCACCCGGCCTTTGCCGATGCCGGCGCCGCGTTGCAACGCTCGAACATGCCGACGAAGGTGTTGAAAAGAAAACAGATCCATCGGACCGCTCCGCCATGGGCCCAATCGCTTAGGGATCGAGCACCCGCGCACCCCAACCGGATTCTCTACCACCCGGTCCCACACACGGGCTCCCAAGCCAATGGCAAGGTCGATCGCCCACTCCTGCCGCCCACCCGGATGCAAAGCCGGCATGCCTCGCCGGAGGAGAAACGCGCGGTGGCGCCAATCACGCCAGCCCCGAGCGCCCTGTCAGACGCCGGGAACCAATGGGGCCCGCTCGGGCCGTGGGAGGCCAGCATCACCAACGCCGTCCCGCAAGAGCAATTCAGCAAGGCAGTCGCCGACTTTCTATTCCAATACGTCATCCTCAACGAGGACCTGGGCGAGATCCAAAGCCGCGGCGTCAAGTTCGAAATCGAAGCCAAGTTCGGCATTCTCATCGACAAGAGCACCAACCAGCGAGTGGAGCTCCCGGTGCATTCCGAGTGCGTGCTCAACGAGGGCAACTGGCTCAGCTTCCGGTCCAGCATGAACGAGCTCCAGCACAAGTCGTTCAACGACTTCCTCAACCACCTCGTCCAGCAAACCCACCCCGCCAACAAGGCAGCCAACGCCGCCCTGCCGCGACCGCGGCTGCCCATCGAGTACCGCCACCGCCACGAGATCGACAAGTTCTTTGAGCTTCCTGCCTCGGTCCGCGACCGCACCCTGCCGGTCTGCGTTGCTAAGCCCATCTCAGCCAAAGGTCACGGCGTCAAGGTCAGGGTGTCGTACGATCAAAAAACGAACAAGGTCATCGGCAAGATCGTCAAGGCGCGCATCGCCGATCTGAGCATGCACTTTCCCAACCTACCGCTCGACTGCAGGATCAGCGTCAACCTGGAAATGGACTGGGACGGCGCCGTCGAGGAGCTCGAGCGCATGGCCGCCTCCACCGGCCGCCCGCCTATCCCGGCCAGGACAAAAGACCGGCTGAGCTACAAGCACGGGTGCTACCAGATCGACCTGACCCAGGTTACTCAGAGCGTGGCGGGTGTTAGCGTAAGTCTTTCTCTGCCCCCAATGTTACACTCTTTCAATCGCTAATTTTGCTTGGTGCAGAATACGCAGCGCATGGAAAAGGAACACGAATTAGAAGTCGAAATTGATCCCGCGCCGGTCATTGAGCAGGGCCGGAGGGCAATGGATGGCCAGTCACACCAGTACGTGGAGGTGGTGGACGGGCTCATCAATAATATCAGAATATTAGCGCGCAAGGCGGCCGAATTTGGCACCTAGGAAAGGAGACCCGAGCGGCAGCTACCGAGGGCCAGGCGAACCTGGTGCCACTCCCGGTCGGCGCCATGAGCTGAAAACGGGGAGGGAGGATTCACCATTCTAGAGGCGTGCAGATTGTTCTCTGGGGCGGCGCGGCTGTAGTCATATGCTTTATTGTTTTCTTCTGTATGGTTGTTTCTCGGGTTTCGAGTGGCTTCCTCGTCGGCGTCATTAGATACCATCTTGTTCGGGAACGCAAGGCTGGGAGCACGGTGGGAAGAGGGGCGCTGCGAAGGCATCAAAAATACAGCTATGGTTTCCTGCTCTCCATTACGTTGGCTCTGCGGTCGTTTGGCCTGCTTGGTCATCCGTTTCGTTTCAGATGCGGCCAAATCAAGCACCGCTCTGCGTCTGCTGGATATCATCTGCCGAGCCGTCGGACGGTCGGAGGATCGTCTCCAACAACAACCCCCGACACTTGGGGAAGCTCCTCGTTCCGCCTGCTCCACCCGTTGCATGCCGCAATACCACGCGAGACTTGCAGCATATCGCACAACTTAGAGCCAGGCGGGAGCGGTACCATTTAGTGAGGCACGTCCCGTTCCCCAACTCCCGGCCCGTAGATAATAATATATCACCATCCCACCCACCTGAACCTCCCTCGTCTCCCCATAACCCATACCAACTTACCAAACCCAAACCCAATCTCCAAATCCCACAATGGTCGCCATCAACACAGTCGCCGTCCTTGGCGTACGTCCATCCCCCCTCCCTCCCTTCCTTCAACCCACCCACCTAACACTCATCTCATCTCAAAAACAGGCAACAGGCAACCTAGGCCCCTCAATCCTCACGGCGCTCCACACGGCAGGCTTCCGCGTAACCGCCCTCGCCCGCGCCTCCTCCCAGCACACCAACTCGACCCCGCAGTTCCCGCCGCACCTCGAGCCCCACCTGGCCGTGCGGCACGTCGACTACGCCTCCTTCGAGTCCATCAAGGAGGCGCTGCAGGGGCAGGATGCGGTGGTGAGCGTTGTGGGCACGGGCGCGATCGCGGTGCAGAGGCTGTTTGTGGATGCCGCTGTCGCGGCCGGGGTGAGGAGGTTTGTGCCGAGTGAGTTTGGGGTTAATACGAGGAAAGTGAGGGGGACGCCTATTGGGGGGGTGTTGAAGGGGAAGATTGCGGTGGTGGATTATTTGGAGGAGGTTGTTGCCAAGGGAGAGTCGGAGTTGACGTGGACGGGGGTGGCGACGGGGTTGTTTTTTGATTGGGTGAGTTGAATGTTTTCGTTTTGTTTTTGTTGGTGTTGAGGTCGGGGTGAAGGACAGCGTAGGAGGGAGGTGGTCAAAGGGGTTGATGTCGCACGGCACGCAGAGAGCCAATCTTGAAAGAGATGGCGATACTGCGTGTCGGGTTGCGTGGTGTTGGGGAAGAGGGTCGGAGGAGGAAAAGATCCTGCCTAACGAAAGGGAGAAGGACGATGGGGGTCCTATTTATGAGGTGGGCGGTCCGCGGCATGGCCTAACAAGCGGACCAGTGTATCCCCAGAGTCTTTGTCTCGCAACTGTTAATCATCAACGAGGGATGGATACATGTACTGACCGCTTCAGGGCCTCGACCGCTCCGGCTTGGGCATCGTCAACCTCAAGGACAAGACGGCCACGGTCGTCGACTCGGGCAACGAAAAGTTCCAGGCCAGCACGCTGGCGCAGATCGGCAAGGCTGTCGCCGGCATCTTGAAGCACCCAGACGAAACGGCAAACAAATACGTCTCGGCGGAGTCGTTCACCCTCTCGGAGAACGAGCTCGTCGCCCTGGTCGAGGAGCTCACGGGGTCAACGCTCGCCGTCAACCACGTCAAGTCCGAGGACTTGCGGAAGGCGGGCGAGGAAAAGCTCGCCGTGGGGGACTTCAGGGGGTTTGTGGACTTGCTGCGGGTGCATAATTCGGCGGACGGTGCGGGTAATGGGCTGAAGGAGGGCGAGAGCGTGAACAAGGTCATTGAATTGCCCGATGAGGATCTGAGGGCGGCGGTGGAGAGCTGGCTGAGACGAGAGGGGGCCTTGTAATTGCCTCGTATCTTGGCTATAGTATTCTGGAGTGTTATCATGCAAAATACTACCTCGGGCTGTGCCTCTCTTCGGTTTGAGCCCGTATAGTTTGGCCCAGGTGTGGATAAGATGGAACTCAGCTCACCCGCCGCCGGGCGCTAACTATAGCTTCTTTCGAGCTTGGCTATTGTGGCCATGAGGCCGAAGCTGTGGGAACTTGTGCCTTCTGTCAGCATCAACGCCACGGTCCGCCGCCAACGGGCCCGAATGCTGACGTACTCCTCTATTGGCTCCCCCATTGATTGCAGTGAGGCGTAGGTTAGAGGATCAGACCCACCCGGGTCTGATCATGACAAAGACCGAAGCTCGGGTCTAGAAACAAGATAATAGATCCTTGGGCTTCACTTTTATCTCGGCAAGCGGTCGCCACTGAAACCATCAGGATGAAAACACAAACAGCAGCAGAGGCCGGCAGGGAGTTTCTGGCGGGCATGGCGACCACTAGACTTGACCAAGGCCCCAGATCACCAGCGCGACCGCTGATTCGGACCCTGCGCTTTGATCGCCAGTGCCTTTCACAGTACCTGCTGGGACATATTTATCCACGTCTTAGGCCCCCTGATTGTAGGTACGGTGAATGTCCAGAGCCAAGCTTCGTAAACTGACACAATGACTTACACGCAAGTATCGCCAAATCTGAGCCAGATCGCCCGGGCTGTCCGAGTAGATCCTCGAGACTCCAAAGAGTATGCCGGCAATCAGGAAGCGTCGCCCCTGTTTGATATTTGCCATCATCCGGCCAAGTACTCAAATGTGCGGTACTTTGACGATGAAATGGTTATTGTTGACGACGCCAATGCCAAGGTGAGCCCCTCCCCGTCTCCTCCCCATTCCTAAGACAGGAGAGGGAGGCGGTGTTGTTCCCCGTACTGGTAGTGACTGGCGGCTGATATGGACCTTCTTCAAGTCCCCCGACCACATTATCCTCATGCCTCGAGACACTTCGATCAAAGAAATCGCTTGCTTGAGGAATAAGCACCTCTCCCTTCTGTATCGATTTCGTGACCAATCCCAGATCGAGATCGACCGCATGATGCGACTCGATCCAGACAGGATCCCCATGTTCATGGTCGGGTTTCACGCCATCCCGAGCCTATTTCCTCTCCACTGTCACGTGGTGGACTGGTCTATCAGCACAGACAAGGTGTTTGCCCACAGACACCTGAAGGTCATCTTCTCGAACATGTTCATCTCACTGGACAGGGTCATCGAAGAGGTAGAGCGGACTGGACGGATAGTTGTGGACGCGGACGCGTACCGGCATGACTGGCTGACGAAGCCGATCCGCTGCCCCGTGTGTCCCGGCCCTCAACCTCAATGGGAATCCCACGAGGTCGCCGAGTTGGTGAATCACTGGCATAGCCACATCGACGGGTGGAAGTCCACCAAGTCTTTCCCGCCCGGCGTTACACCGACAAGGGAATGGGAGCCAAAATACCCCGTCGTCCTGACGACTCGAAAACGCTCGGGATTCATTGGTGTTACTGACGAATTAGATCACCTGAAGAAAGACTTCCCGAGTCTGGAGATTCATACCTACTATACCGACGAGTGGGACTCGATCCCGAAATACGTGCTCGACAAGACCACCATCTACCTGTCCACGACCGAGCTACCACCCACTAAGTACCATCTTCCTCGGCTAGAGTGGATCCACCTTGCCTCATCGGGTCTCGACCTGCTCATCCCCAGCCCTTTTAACCACCGCCGCGATCTCCAAGTGACGTCGAGCACGGGCTCTGGGTCCAACTCCCTGGCCGAGTCGGTGCTGATGAACACGATGATCCTGACCCGCAACTTGCTCACGGCGCTGCGGAATCAAGCCAGACACGAGTGGGCACCCCAAACTCTGATAGGATACCGAACCCTCAGCCAACTCTCCGTGGGCATCGTCGGCTTTGGCTCTATTGGGCAGCAGGTGGCCGAGCGCTTCCTCGCCCTCGGTAGCAAAGTCACGGCCATAAATCCAAAGGGGCTTCCTACGTCCTTGTCGACGCCAGCCTCACTGCTAAGCCAGGTCACGGTCTTGCGAGCCGACGGCGAGGGTGTCTTAGACGCGTTTCTGCGCCAACAGGACGTGCTTGTGCTCGCTGCTCCGCTCACGCCAGAGACGTGCGGTCTCATCGGCGCCGCGGAGCTAGCTTTGCTGCCGCGGAACGCCGTCGTCATCAATATTGCGCGTGGGCCGCTGTTGGACGAGCACGCCTTGGCGGAGCATCTTCGAAACGGCCATTTGGGCGGCGCGGCTCTGGATGTGGTCCAGGAAGAGCCCTTGAGCGCGAAATCGCCTCTCTGGGATCTGCCGAATGTCATTATCACCCCGCATATTGCGGCCTTCCACGACCAGGTATGTCTGTTTCTCCGGTATAGGCGCATGAGTGTTGACGTGAGCGGTGCAGTACAACCAGAATATGCTCGATCTCTTCGAGAAAAACCTCCGAGCTCACATCGAGCACAAGCCGAAGAGGAACGTAGCCCAACTTCCGGTTCCGGACCCAGCAGTGTTCAGCTCGTCCGCCCGCTCAACGCATGCAGACTCGAGCATAAATCGATCGTCAAACATCGTGTATGTTACCAGGGAGCGCAGCAGCGATAGTCATATCGACGAACGGCGGGCGGTACAGCGCCTCGCCTAGAAGAATAGGGGGCTCACGCACCCCCCAATGCTGGCATCAGCTTGGCAAAGACCCTTTTCCTCGAGCTGGTCAGACTAAGCTCTGAGAAGGGAAATTTTCGGACTACGAGTGGTACTGTACTTGTTCAGAAGATACGCCAAGTTACAGTTCTTGCCAGTTTCTCATCCCGCTGAATGCTTTCACGTTGCCCAGGCGCAAACTCATGTTTCTTCCGATGTGATGAATCCGTGGCAAAATTAAGACTGTGGCGCGATATTTGAGGAAATCAGAAATCCCTGGGTTTGTGGCCGTGAAGCTGGGCATCGGGCGGGGACTGGCGCGCATGCGGGTTGAGTTGTGCGGTTGGGAATTAACCATCTTCATTGGCAACGAGAGCGTAAAAGCGCGCCAGTAACAAGCCTGCTGCAATATATCCGGGTTGCATTCATCTGGAATGTCGCCTGGTCTTCCGTCGCGCACCAAGACACCGGGTATCTAAACTTGCATGCGCCGACCGTCAGGCTGGCATTTAAAACGGATGCGATAGCTAAACCGAACACCCGGAAAGGGGCTCTTGTTGACATTGGTGGAAGAATGTGGTTGCTGTCACCACGGGGCTTGATACCTCGGAGGACCAAACCCGGGCAGAAAAGCCCGGAAGCAGAGCCAAGCAGCCGGCAGAAGTGAACCCCGACGACTTCATCCTGTGCCGGAACCTGCCCGTATTGCCAGATAAAGGGGGTTGGAACATCTCTATCAAAGCTTCGACTTCAACACCCTCGACCACGTTCTTGTTCCCATTCTGGTCGGAAGCCGTCGCCACCACCATGAAACTTACCACTCTCAATCGTGGCTGGCTGTCAGCCGGAGCTATGCTGCTTGCGTCGTCGGCAGCGGTTGGGGCCTCACCATTGTCCTCGCGGGAGACATGCTCCCTTCCCACCACGTATCGCTGGACATCGACCGGCCCGTTGGCTACGCCAAAGTCAGGATGGGTCGCGCTTAAAGACTTCACCACGGTCCCCTACAAAGGCCAACATCTCGTCTACGCGACGACCCACGACACAGGCTCAACCTGGGGCTCCATGAATTTTGGTCTCTTTACCAACTGGACCGACATGGCCTCGGCAAGCCAGAACAAAATGGACTCGGCCACCGTCGCCCCCACACTCTTCTTCTTCGCCCCTAAGAACACCTGGATCCTTGCCTACCAATGGGGCCCAACCTCCTTCTCCTACCGCACCTCTAACGACCCCACCAACGCCAACGGCTGGTCGGCCGCCCAGGCCCTCTTCTCCGGCACCATCTCCGGCTCCAGCACGGGCGTCATCGACCAAACCCTCATCGGCGACGACACAACCATGTACCTCTTCTTCGCGGGCGACAACGGCAAGATCTACCGCGCCAGTATGCCCATCGGCAACTTCCCAGGCTCCTTCGGCACGGCCTCCACCACCGTCCTCTCCGACACAACCAACAACCTCTTCGAGGCCGTGCAGGTCTACAAACTCCAAAACGCCACACAGCCCCAGCAGCAATACCTGATGATCGTCGAAGCGATCGGCAGCAACGGGCGCTTCTTCCGCGCGTTCACGGCGGCCAGCCTCGGCGGCGCGTGGACCGCGCAGGCCGCGACTGAGAGTAATCCCTTTGCGGGCAAGGCGAACAGTGGTGCGACTTGGTCTAATGATATCAGTCATGGCGAGCTGGTGCGTGTCGTGGCTGACCAGACGATGACGGTGGATCCGTGTAATCTGCAGTTGTTGTATCAGGGGCGGGATCCGGGGTCGGGAGGGGATTACGGGAAGCTGCCGTACCGGCCGGCGGTGTTGACTTTGCAGCGGTAAGGGGGGATATCGGCGTTGCGGGTGGAGTGGGATAGTGGGTGTTTGGGGATTGTCAATAACTCGGAGGACTGTGGGAGTCGACGTTTTGTGGCCGAGGGGGTTAAAGGCGCAGGAGGCAAACTGAACATGAAGGATCATTCGTGTACGAGAATGCATCACCTCTGCTACCCGTCCCCTTATGCTACTCGTCCCCTTTAACACACCTTGCTTGGAGGCCGTTGAGTATAGACTCAGATGTTATGTGAGGATGAAACCAAGAGAAACGGTGCTAGCAGGGGTATGCCTACCGGGTATCTGTCATTGTTCTCGTTATCATCGGCACCGTGGATGCTCTCAGCACGGTCTTGTACGTCTTTGGCTGTAGCCGTCCGCTCTTTTAAGGCCGTCTGAGATCAGAATAGGCCCGAAGGGCTCCTCGCCGGCCACGAACTTGTCGGAATGCAAAGATTGGTTCGCGAATGTGCACTTGAAGTAACTGCTCATCGTGTGGGTGTTGCTTATGGCCTACCTCAAGCTACAGTTCAGCCTTGGATGCAAGGTGTGTGGTTCAATGCAAAAGCGCTGGCCCTTCTAACAAGGCTAAATTGGAGAAACGTCGCCCGTTGGTCGATAAGCTTGTTGTGGCGCAACACTGCGCAAGTGCGGGGGTCCTGGCTCTGCTCTCAACAGTCCATACTCTCAACCAGCCTACCTACAGAGCCATCTCCGTCACATAGGGTACCTGACTACATTGAGTGACCGCAGATTCCCGCATCGCCATGCGTGACTTCGAGCAAATGCAGGAACCGACACCGACCGAACTTGGAGTCGTCCTTCAGCCTGCCGCCAACATGTTGGCCGTCACTTGCCCAACTGAACCTGGGCAACACGCCGGCGGGCCAAGTCGCGACAAGGCCAGCCCCGATGCCACCGTTCTCACAGCGCAGGCACTGCCGGGCGCACCACCCATCCGGGCCCTTCCCGCAACGCTGGAAAGGCTGCCTGGCGAGCTCCAGATCCAGATCCTCTCGTGCCTTGATCTGAATGATCTCAGAGCTGCTGTGCATGCCTCGCCAGTCCTCCAACAATATTACGTGCTGGACCGACGGCGTCTCCTGGAACATGCCCTGAGATCAACGCTAGGGAGCACACTCGTGGACGCGTACGCTGTTCGGGAAGCAACCTGTTTTGCCGAGAGACACAAGGAACTGCAGCAGCAGCACCGGGTCGACAGGGACATCGAATCCATCCTTGGCAAATACGTTGATCATCGTGCTGATGTCGACGGCGTCTTGGAGCAATGCAACGTGGAGGCCCTCATCGATATGGCATCCTTCTACCTGGCCGTTGTTCAGCCCCTGTTACTCCAGTGCTCTGCCATGATTCTGCAGAACCTCAAGCATCCGCCGGAACTCGGAATCCTGACCAAGACGGAAAGGATCCGATTCCTCCGCGCCCTCTATCGGTTTCAGGTCTTCCAAAAGCTTTTCGGCCAGCGTGGACGGCTCGACTCCCGCTTCACCCAGGTTGAAATGCTGGCCGAATTCTTTGGCATTTTTCAGCCGTGGGAGATCGACGAGGTGAATTGCATCGACCGTCTCGTCAGAGCCAAATACAACGGCGCTTTCAAGGGCATAGGCCGGATCGTCTACACCAGAGACCGAAAGATTACCTCCCAGAAAGGTTTCTCTGACCTGAAGGATGCATGTAAGTGTTCAAGTCCAGGTTCTCCGCCACGCTCCCTCACGGGGTAGTCTTAGCAAGGTACCCACTGTGCTGGTATAGTACTCGTAGTTGCAGTACGCAGCATGGGCTTACTTAGTTAGCCATTTTTTTAGCTCCTCGTCATCTACTGGTCGACAACGCTCCTGCGTACGGACTCGAGCCATTCCTTACAGCCTTGAAGACACGAGGCCATGCGAATTTGGTCCAACTCACGCAGCAGCATGTGTGTTGGTTTCGGGGGGGCGCTCTCTCCACGATCCCAAACTGCCTTCGCCCGTCCATTCAATTCCACAGGCGTCTCCAGTTTCCCAGTGTCGCTGACCGGGAAGAGGCGGACCGAGTGGAGCTTCCCTTTTCCGGCGACAAGGAGGACGGGCCGCCGCTGGCCTGGGTCACCATGTGGAACGGCACTGTCAGCAACACGTACGGCTCTGAAATCCCAGCAGCGGTGCAGGACTGGGGCTACGTGTTTTGGGATGCGCAGCGTTTGGTCGAGATGGGCGGGGAGCAGGAGGTGAAGAAGGCCTGGGCGTCCAGATGGCCGAGGCACGACCCGCGGTATGGGTAGAGTAGAGACGCGGAGACAAGAGACGGACGTGCGAGGTGCTCTCGGTCCAGGGCCTCTTTGGAGACGCATCTCGGTCGACGCTGGGCTGCGGCCCTGGCGCGGCCGCATCAAGCGCGGAGACGTCCATCGCCGCGTTTGCGCTGCATTCTGTGGTGCATTGCGGTTTCTCGTGGGGTTCCGGAGTTGTTTTGTTGTGAATTGGTCAGTCAGATGGGCCTGACTCGGAAGTGGGATGCTAGCGCGACGAATCAATTAAAAATTAATTTTTTTCCGTTTAGAACGCAGAGAGAAACTGAGGCGTTTGGACAGAAGAAAGGAATAAGAATGAGACTCTCGATTTGCGCATGTGGCATGCGGAAAAGCGGGAGTGCCTGCTATGCACATATGGCCTAGCCCGTCTCGGGCTAGCGTATTGTGGCGCTTCTGCCTCCGGAGGAGGCTGAACATTTTGGAGTGGAGCGCAGCTCGTGCATCCATGGCCAGAGCATCGCTGCTCCAAAGCTCAAGCTGAGCAATTCCATCGAAATCGAATTCGTCTGTCCTTCTTTCTTCGCGCCGCGTCTCCGATATTTGTCTACACATCCACTCGCGCAATAAACGGCACAAGTCCATTCCGCGCCGCCGCCGATCACGATGGGCAAGAAGAAGCGCGGCCACCCGGACGTCGAGGAGATCTTGGGGCGGCCTTGGTGCTACTACTGTGCGTCCGCCGGCGAACGACACTCCCGCGCGCGATCCTGGCTGACTCGGCTGTAGGCGAACGAGACTTTGAGGATCTGAAGCTCCTCATCTCCCACCAGAAGGCGAAACACTTCAAGTGCGACCGATGCGGCAAGCGATTGAACACGGCCGGAGGTACGCACACGACGCGCCGTCACACCACTCTCCCGGCCCCGAGAAAACAACGATTGCTGACAATTGCCCTCTCTCCTCACAGGTCTCTCCGTGCACATGAACCAGGTCCACAAGGAAAACCTCACAACTGTCGAGAATGCGCTCCCCAATCGCCAGGGCCTCGACATCGAGATCTTCGGCATGGAGGGTGTTCCCGAGGATATCATCCAGCAGCACAACCAGCGCATCATCCAAAACTTCTACACCGCGCAGGCTGAGAGGCAGGCCGCGACAGGCAACCCGCCGCGAGGCCAGTCTGGCGGCCAAGGCCCCACCAAGAAGCTCAAGTACGAGACCCCAGAAGAGCTCAAGAAGCGCCTAGCCGAGCACCGCACCAAGACCGCCGCGCAGAAGGCCGCCGCCGCGAGCGGTATCCCGCCCGCCGCTGCGCCAGTAGACGGACAGCCCCCCGCACAAGGCGTAAGTCTACCCTTCATCCTTCTTCTGCTCTCTGTCTGTCGCTTCTCAGCCAAAGCTCACCACCTTTCTCCAAACAGGCCACCGCCTTCCCCCCTCCACAACCAAGCTATCCCTACCCCGCCCCCGGTGCGCCTGCGTACCCCGCGGCACAAACCTATCCGCCGCCCGCCGGCGCCTTCCCACCCGGCGGGCCCCCGCCTCCGGGCGCGACCTCGGCGCCCTTCCCGCTGCCCGCCCGACCGCCGAGCGGATCTCCCGCGGCGCCGCCCTACTTCTACAACGGCGCCCCGCCGGGCTACCCCGGCGGCGCTCCGGACGACACGGCAAGGCAGGGGCCGGGTGGCGACGACATCGACCAGCTTATTAGGATGGCCGAGGCAGGCATCCGGCCCGCGGCGGGAGCGAGGAATGGGGCTGCTGCGGAGGAGGGCGCCGGCGGCGAGAAGAAGAGGAAGGGGACGAGGATGGTGTATGCGGATACTGAGGTTAGTCCGGAGGAGAGGATGGCTTTGTTGCCAAGGTATCGCTGGGTGGAGGGGGCTGCTGCGTGAGGGGAGTGTGGACTGCTTGGGAGAGGTTTGGCGTGGGGGGTGGGTTCTTTTTGAGGGGCAGGGGTGGTTTACGCCCCTGTTGGAAGGCTTGTGCCGGTGGACTGGGGACTGTGTGTCGCGTTACGCGAACCAGGTCTCACCTGCTGGTTTGCTCTACCGGTCGAGTTTGTACGAAATCTAGGGACGGTCGCGGCGGCTAAGGGGCTTCTAGGTATGTGCTCTGCCGTGTATACTGAGGACAGGAAAATGCATAGCACTTGCGATGGCCAACCGTATGGAACCCTGTGAGGTTCATCAAAGGCCACCATTTTGCCAATCATGTCCGTTGGAACGAGAGGTGAGGCTCCGACCTGAGGCTTTTGCTGCGCAGTTGTCGACATTTGTCTCCCGCAGCCAGCGCCATGCATCGGTCAACTGGCAGCTGTTGAACATCGCCTCGGCCTTGACCGAGTCTCGCGTCTTCGACCATCTTCGGAAGTCGTTTCCGGCAGCCGGGCCGGTTCCACAACTCGACCCAACAACAGCCGGCTTCTGGACGCAGCGACGTCCGGGGCCGAGCTCCCTGGCGAAATTACCTCCCAGTTCACACGTGCGATATCCCCGGTTGATATCACCATGCATCGCTGGTTGAACCCACACAACGGCTCGGTCCACGGCGCTTGGGGTTACTTTGACAGACGCTGCCACCTCTCGTCGACCAATGCCGTCCAGAAACTTGCATCCCGAGGAGTGAGGAGACAGAGGAGCAAGAAAACCAGGCTTCTGGAAGACCCGGTGAATCCTGATCCTGCTGATCGGCCCACGCCTGATCCCGGTCTTTGGAGTCGACCTCGCAATTCCGGGAGGTTAAAATAGCCTTCAATGGCAGCCAAGGTGTGCATCTTCCTCTCGGCTAAACTCCAACGTCACCCTGTGATTCCACCATCCTCCGCTCTCCCCGCATTGCCATCGTGATTTTTCGCTTCCAGTTTGTTTGCCATCATGCCGCCCGTTATTTTTCTCCAACTACAACCCGCGGTTGTATTGTTCATCTAATACCCTTCCCGCGCGTCGTGTCGATCAATGGCGATTAATAGAAACATGACAGTTCCCCACGGGCAACAGGCTCTCAGCAGGAGCCAGTGGTTCGAGATCGGGAAACAACCAAGATTCCCTCCCTCCAACCCCGGATCCGCTTCTTTCGCGGGGAGGCCGTGGGGATTGTCGGGGTAACCTTGGCTTACGTCTGTGGGAGCCACCCCCCTGACCATTACACTCGACGGTTGCGGGAACAAGCCTCGGAAATCGTGTGCCTAGAACGCCTTGTCCAGCAACAGGAAAGTCGGGCGCGCTTCCCACTGCCAGAGCTGCCGGCTTCCGGCACTCCCTACACTAGCTAGCACGCCGTTGACGTCTTGGCTCCGCTCAGTCCCTTTTACCCGCCAGCCCGGCCATCACCCGCCTTGCGCTGCCATCTCCAAGTCTTGGCCCTTGGGGTTCTTCCCCAAACCTGGCCAGCAAAGTCTGGAGGCGATATGGCGATGTACCCTCCGCTGCACCCGATGCGAGATGGCAACCATGCCCTCGTCCCTGGTTAATCTATTTTCCCGCCAATACTGAACCATGTTATTCCCCTCATGGCCGCATGGCAGCCCGGCTCGCGGTGGAGCAGCTGGCCGTACCTTGCATACCCGGGGAGCTGGATATATTATATCCTACGTGATGCGCGTCTCTGGCACACACCTCCTGTTCGCCACCCGCGTCCTCTCTTTCAGCCATTCGGGCAGGAGACTGTGAGCTGTCGTCGTTCTTTGGTAGGACTGTCCGCAGCTTAGGTTGCACACCACTCCCAAGATGCTTGCCACGGGCGTGAAGGGAGCCCTCTGGCTCGCCTTCGCCTCGGTGGTGACCGCGCTGGGCCAGGAGAGCATCATCTCGACCACCGGCCATGGCTCCGACCTGCAGATTGCCGGCGGCCAGGTCGGCAAGGGCCAGATTCTCGTCTCGAGCAACGACTACTGGGGCGTCATCCGCGCCGCCGGCGATCTCTCCGTCGATTTCGGCCGCGTCACGGGCGTCAACTACACGCTGAGCAACGGCGACAAGAAGGCGTCGCCCGCGTCTTACGTCTACCACCCGGTCAACAACATGAACAACACGGTGGTGAGTGAGCTAGACTGTGCCTCTCATGTGGAACATTGCTGATGCTCTGCAGTACTCTACCACGGGAACTTCCAGCTTCACCGGCCCGGCATACGTCGATTACGATGCGGGGAAGGTCGTCATCATTGCCGGCACCATCGGACACTCGACCGTCATTGACAAACTTATCTCGTCCAAGTCTATTGACGTCTCGGCCGTCAAGGGCAAGTGGGAGTCTTTCACCAGCCAGGTGGTCAAGAACCCGGTGCCGGGATGCTCCAAGGCACTGGTCATCGCCGGCAGCGACCCCCGCGGAACCATCTATGGCATCTACGACATCAGCGAGCAGATCGGCGTGAGCCCGTGGTACTTCTGGGCCGACAGCCCGCCCCAGAAGAAGACGAACCTCTACGCCTTGGACAAGAAGAAGGTCCAGGGCCCGCCGTCGGTCAAGTACCGCGGGTTCTTCCTCAACGACGAGCAGCCGGCGCTCACCAACTGGGTTGCGTAAGT
>FTIZ01752001.1_pt1 | contig 20533 bp, 10 predicted proteins | sample 1658381 | NCBI WGS metagenome assembly FTIZ01 (sample SAMEA3914822, study PRJEB12502) | metagenome | biome: forest; material: soil | place: USA | collected 2012-03-12 | depth 0.1 m
CCGCCACGGCCACCGTCGCCGGGTGGTTCAGCCCGTCGACGGTCGCGGCCAGCCAGGCCTTGAAGTCGCCCAGGCTGCGCACGCCGGTGCCGTCCTGGACCCAGGTCCCGGCGAAGGCATAGTGCACCCTGGCCGAGTCCTTGAAGGTCACATAAAACGTCGAGCCATCGTCGTTGAACGGTGAGGCGATGTCGGCTGTGCGGAAGAACAGGGCCGTGCCGAGGTCGTCGCCGGCCAGGCTTTGTGCACCGTAGGCGGCGATATAGCCCCATGTCCCCGTCGCCTGACGCAACACCTCGACCTTGTCGTGACGGGCAAGGCCGGCAGCAATGGCGCCGGTGGTGCCGGCGGCCTGTGCATCGACCGTGGTCAGCGGCGAGCCGAGGTGGATGGCATAGTGTGTCATAAGCCTGGCCGCGCCACTGTCGAAGCCGGCATTGACGATGGTGGCCTGGGCCGACACCGGGCCGTCGTCGGCGACCGAGGCGGTGATCGTCGAGGCGCCGATCTGCGTCGCCTTGCCGCCGCGTACCTCGCCGATGCCGCCCAGGCCCAGCGACCTGCCGACCTGATAAATGTCGGCGCCCCAGGCCGCGTGGAAGTCGTCATAGTCATCGACGCCCTGGCCGATGTCCTGCAGCACGGTCTTCGGCAGCTTCTTGCCGTAAAGGTCGGCGGCGTTGCGCGCGTCGAGATAGACGCGGTAGGCGGCCTTGTCCGACTCGAAGCCCAGGCCTTCGAAGGCGATGGTATGGTCGCTGAGCACGTGGCCAGCCGGCACCGCATAGCGGCTGTGCAGGTGAAAGACGCCGCCCTTGACCACATGGTCGGCCGGGTCGAGCGTGCCGCCATCCTGGACATTGAGGATGGCCTGAACGCGCACCGGCAGGGGCGCGGCCTGCGGCACGACGCGGACCGTGGTTTTGGCGTGGGCTTTCAGCGGCAGGACGAAGCTGAGGCTGGCCGCTTCGCCACTGTGCGCCGGGTTCCACTGCGCGGCATAGACGCGGCCGTCCATGACCACCGACCAGCCGCCGGCGGCCACCGCATTGTCGGCGCCGATGGCCGACGCCGGCACGCTGAGCGGCGCGGCGGGCTGATCATAGGCCGAGGGGTTTTCGACGGTCAGCGAAGCCCTCAACGGTTGCACGGCAGCCAGGTCGAGATCGGCCACCGCCGAGGCGGCCATCAGGAAACCACCGACGCCGTAGAACTGGGTGTCGTCATAGCCGACGGCGTCGGGGCGGTCGCTGACCGGCTGGACATAGCCGACGCGGCCGTCCGGATGAAGCGTGCGGGCGAGCGCCGCCCAGCCCTTGCGCACCACGGGTTCATAGGCCGCGCGGTCGAGCAGGCCGTTCTTGATGCCCCAGGCCATGCCGTAGGTGTAGAAGGCGGTACCGGATTCCTCGGGCAGGGCGGTCTCCGGATCGCCGAGCAGGGACGGCGACCAGAAGCCGTCGGGCTTTTGAATCGTCTTCAGCTTGACGGCCATCTCCTTGAAGATGGCGGCGATCTTTTCGCGGTCGGGATCATTGGTCGGGATCAGGTCCAGCATGCGGGCGATACCGGCGAACACCCAGCCGTCGCCGCGGCTCCAGAACAGCTTCTGGCCGTTGACGTCGCGGCGCGCGAAGAAGCGCGAGTCGCGGAAGACCAGGTGTTCCTGCGGGTCGTAGAGTGTCTTGATCGTCGCGAAGAACTCCTGCTTGGCGAAGGCGGCGTATTTCGGGTCGCCGGTGACGCGCGTCATGTCGAGCCATACCTGCGGCCCCATGAACAGGGCGTCGGCCCAGCACCAGCGGTCGCGGCAGGTCTTGCCGTCGTCGACGAAGGTCAGGTCGTTTTTAGGCGGGTTGGCCAGGATGGCGTCCATGCGGGCGCGCATCGGCGCGATGGCTTGCGGGCCAGCGCCATGGCGATAGTCCCAGAAATAGGCGGCGCCGATCGTCTGGTCGTCGGCGTCGTATTGCCGCGCCCCGAACTTCCAGCCATTGGCCTCGCCGCGCGCCAGCAGGGTCTGGGCCAGTTCGGGCTTGGGGCTATGGTCGGCCAGGATGGCCAAGCCGACGAAGAGGGCGCCCTGTTCCCAGCCGTCCGGCGCGGGCATGGCGCGCTTCGATGGATTGACGCCGCCGGCCAGGGCGGCGATCTGGTAATCCGCCGCCTTTTCGGCCAGGGCCAGGACATCGGCGCGGGCCCATGGCACGGGCGCGGCCGATGACAGCAATGGCGTCGCGGCGGGCAGGGTCTGGGCATGGACCGTCGTCGCCGCGAACGCGCAGGCAAGCAGGCACAGCAAGGCCGTGGAACGCATGGGTTTCCTCTCCGGATGGGCGGTTGTCCCGCCTCGTTTGGACTGAAATCTCTTTAGATCAGGTCGTCGAGATCGACATGATCCATGTCGGTATAGTCGATGTTTTCGCCGCCCATGGCCCAGATGAAAGCGTAGCGGGCCGTGCCCGCGCCCATGTGCAGCGACCAGGACGGACAGATCACCGCCTCCTCGTTACGCACGATGATGTGGCGGGTTTCCTCGGGCGTGCCCATGAAGTGGAACAGGCGGTCCTTGGGCGTCATGCCGAAGTAGAAATAGACCTCTGAGCGGCGCTCGTGGCGGTGCGGCGGCATGGTGTTCCACACATTGCCGGGCTGCAGCATGGTCAGGCCCATCATCAGCTGCGCCGAATCGCAGACGCCGGGATGGACGAACTGATAGATCTGGCGGTCGTTGGCAGTGTCGGGATTGCCGCGCAGCAGCGGTTCGTTGGCGTGGCGCGGCAGCAGGCGCGTTTCGAACGCCCGGTGGGCCGGCGTGCTGGCGAGATAAAAGCGCGCCGGATCGGCGGCGTTTTCGCTTTCGAAAGCGATGTCGACGGCGCCCATGGTGACGTAGAGCGCATCGTACTGGCCGACCGTATAGGCGGTGCCGTCGACCGTGACGCGGCCGGGTCCGCCGATATTGATGACGCCCAGTTCGCGGCGTTCGAGCAGCGGCTTGCCGGCGGCGGAGGCCGGTTCGGTCTGGGCGGGCAGGATGACCGCGCCCTTGACCGGCACGATGCCGCCGATGACCAGCCGTTCCTGGTGCACGTAGTTCAGCGTGACGTGGTCGGGCTGGAACAGGTCGTTGATCAGGTACAGCTCACGCAGGCGGCGGTTGCTGATCCCGACGACCGTATCCGGGTGGGTGGCGTAGTAGGTCTTGTCGAACACCTAAGCACTTTCCAAAAAGTGGAACGCACTTTTGGGATTAAAAAGTGCGTAAAAACAAAAATGAGAGCGCCGATCTGATGGTATCAGACCGGCGATCTATACCTCAATTACCGGTCCATGCGGCCGCCACTGCGGCGCGGGCGCAGGTGTCGGCGACGTCGTGCGGCACGTCGGCGACGGCCAGGCCGCCGATGACCTTGCCGTTCTTGTGCAGCGGCAGCGAGCCAGGATGGTCGTTATAGATGTCCTTGTGCGCCGCCAGTTGCGCGGCAAAGGCGGTGTCCGTCTTGGACCGCGGCTCCATCTCGGAGCCCGGCTGGTCGAAGGCGGCGGCGGCGGCGGCCTTCATCGGCGCGGCGACCGGCGGCTTGGGCGCGCCGTCGGCCCGCAGCACGACCTTGACCAGGCCCGTGCTGTCGACGACGGCGGCCGAGCCGTCATAACCCTTGGCGTGGCAGGCGTCGAGCGCCGCCTGGGCCAGTTTCAGCGACTGTTCCAGCGAGGGGCCGGGCGCCGGTGCGGGCGCCGGGGCCGGATCGGGGGCGCCCGCCAGGGCCAACAGAACCAGACCGGTAAATATCATCGCGCGTCTCCTTGCAGAGTCCTACGCCTAGCACAGGGTGCAGGCTGTATCAATATTTCGATATACTGTCCCGATAAGTGGAACAATTATCCGAGGTAGCCGAAGTCGCGGCTGATGGCTAGGGCCGTATCCTTGACGTATTCGCGCACGGTCAGCATGCGCGCATCGTCCATATATTGCTGGGCTGAAGAGATGCTGATGGCGGCGATGATCCGGCCGGAAATGTCGCGAATCGGCGCCGCGACGCAGCGGATGCGATCCTCGTTCTCGTCGAGATCGAGCGCATAGCCTTCGGCGGCATAGGTCTTCATCACCTCCAGCCACGATTTGAGGTCGTAGCGGTAGCGCGGCTGTTCGCGGGCCTCGCGCAGGAAAACCTCGCGCAGCGCCTCCTCGTCGGCATCGAGCAGCAGGGCCTTGCCCAGACCAGTCGGGCGCAGGTCCTGACGTTCGCCGATGATGCAGCGGACCTCGATGCGGCGGGTGCCGGGAATCTTGTCGATATAGTGGACCTGGTGGTGGTCGAGGATGCCGAGATTGACGGTGTCGCCGGTGTCGGCCGACAGCTTCAGCAGGTGCGGGTGGGCGATGCGCGTCACGGTGATTTGCTGCGACGCGGCAAACCCCAGCTCGAGCAGCTTGGTCCCCAGGGAGTAACCGTCGCGCGACGACAGGATGAGATATTTCTGTTCGACCAGGGTGGTGGCCAGGCGGTGCACGGTCGACTTGTTGATGCCCAGCGATTTCGACATCTTGGCCAGGGTGTTGTCGCCCTTGGCGACGCGGTCCAGCACGTCGAGCCCGCGCATCAGGGTCAGCGCCCCCGCGACACCGCGCGACGGCTCGGCCTCCAGCTCACCGGTAATGGTCATCTTGTTCATCAGCGACACTCGTCCATACGCCGTTCAACGTCCAGCCCGGCCTTTTCCGTCCCCGGAAATACCCTCCAAGTATAGAGATTATTTGCGGCGGAGCAAGTTCGGCCTGACCTCATTTGCTTAAAACACCTTGGTTTTACCAAATTGGCCTGACCATTTGGGGCGCAGTGGCGGGGCGTCGCCATGGGGTGTCCCGCTCAGGGCGTGTAGGGCGGGGTGGTCAGGGTGATGCGCGCCGCGCCATAGTCGCCGACGGCCCGGGCCTTGGCGCCCAGCGCCGCGTCGCGATAACCCCACGAGGCGCGGACCAGGGCGTCGTAGAGATCCTGCCGGTTCATGTCGATCTCCTTCCACGTCCACTGGTCCTCGTGGCCGGCATAGCGTGCGATGAAGTCGGTGTTTTTGCGCAGCGATTGCCCGGTCGGGGTCTGGTAGGTCCACAGGTCGACGCCGACGCATTCGCCCAGCCGGGCGATGTCGTAGACCGCCTGCATGGTCCAGGTCGAATAGTGGAACGACCGCGTGCGCGCCAGTTCCTGCGGCAGGGAGCCGTCGGCGGTGAACTGCGGCACCATCCGCTTGTCGGCAAAGGCGGCGATCTCGGCCCGGGCCAGGTCGGTCTTGCCGGAGAACAGGGCGTAGTCGGAGAATTGCAGGTCGAACCAGATGGCGTGGTTGTTCTTGGCGTCGTGTTCGGTGTGGCCGGCGTCCGAGGTTTGCAGCCAGTCCGTCAGGTCGCCGAACCACTTGCGCAGGCCCGCCGTATCCGACGCCGACAGGGCGCCGGACGGTTGCAGCAGGCCGATGGTGTCGACGACGGGCAGCAGCTCGGCCGTGTCGATGATGCCGAACGACCGGCCGGGCGTCTTGCCGGGCACGCCCTGGGCGAAGTTGAGATTGGGGTTCATGCGCGTCGCCGGGTCGAGGAACCAGGCGCGCAGGACGATGGCGGCACGGTCGGCATATTTGCGCTGGCCGGTGAAATAATAGGCCAGGCCAAGCGCCTGCACGGCGGACGCCATGTCGCCCAGCCGCACGCGGTCATAGGCGTTGGTGGCGCGCTCGGGGTTCACCTCGCCGTCGCGGTTGATATAGGGCAGGCCGTCCGGCTTGGACGGATCGGGCCAGAAATAAGGGGCGATCGACAGGTAGTCGTGCTTGTCGCCCGACGGCGGCGCCTTGGTCTTGTCCATGACGCTCCACGGCCCCTGGGTCATCGCCTTGTCGGCCTCGGCCATCAGCGCGGCATAGGCGGGGACGCTTTTCGGATCCTTGTTGATTTGTGCCTTTTCGGCGGCCAGGGCCTCGGGACGCCACAGGAGCGTGGGGCCATCGCAGGCGGCGTGCGCCGTTGGCGCAAGGGTGAGGACGGCCAGGGCGGCGATAAGGGCAGGCGAGCGCATGGGATCGGCTCCGAAAGCGATTGGAGGAGGAAACACCCGCCGCCGCGGATGCGGAAATAAAAAGTGGCGGAGCGGCCGGAAACCACTCCGCCAGTTGGGGAGTCTCAAGCCTCATGCCTGAAAGTGGTGTGAAAGGTCGATCGCACTTTCAGGCTAAACATGAGGCGTCAAACTAGAAGTTCGCCTTGAGCGTCACTTCGTAGGTCTTGCCGTCATAGTCGATGCGGCGCGGCAGCGACGGGTCGTTCTCGTACTCGGCGCGGGTGGCGTCGGTCAGGTTGAAGCCGTCCAGCGACAGGGACAGGTTCGAGTTGATGTTGTACGAGGCCGAGGCGTCGAGCTGGCTGCGCGCCTTGACGGTGCGGGCGTCGCCGACGAAGGAGTTGCCGGCGGCCAGCGGATATTCGCCGCGGTAGTTGTAGACCAGGCGGACACCGAACTTCTTGGTTTCGTAATAGGCGATCACGTTGACATTGTTCTTGGAGACGCTGGGCAGGGTGATCTTGTTGCCGCTGGCGTCCTTGCCCGACACGGTCGTGTAGGAGTAATTCATCGAGCCGCCGAAGTTCTTCCAGAAGCCCGGCAGGAAGTCGAGGTTCTGCTGGATGTTGAACTCGACGCCGTCGACGGTCATCGGCGACAGGTTGGTCAGGCCGGTGATGCTGACGGTGGCGGCCTGCGGGACGGTCGTGCTGGCCGTCGTGATGAAGGTGTTCGAGCTGACGCACTTATTGCCGACGATGCTCAGCGTGCCCAGGCCGTAGTCCACACCCTGCACCAGGCCGTTCGCCGGGCAGGTGACCGCGGGATCGGTGATGGCGCCGATATAGCCCTTGATCTTCTTTTCGAAGACGTCGATGGCGATCAGGCCGCCCGGACGGTTGTACCATTCCAGCGAGAAGTCGTACGAGTCGGAAGTGTAGGGCTTCAGGTTGTTGGCGCCGATCGTCACCGTATAGGTCGGGTTGACGGCGTAGGTGACCGTCGGTGTGATCGTCGACGGTTCGGGCACGACCACGCCGGTGATCGGCACATTGTCGCGCGGCTGCGGCCGGACATAGGTCGAATAGGCGGCGAAGCGCGCGACGAGGTCGTCGGTCAGGTCGGCGGCGACCAGCAGCGACGGCAGCGCATAGTGATAGTGGTTCTTGTAGGTCTTCGTCGTCATCGAGTGGTTGATGGCGCCAGGCAGGACGGCGCCCGCGCTGGAGCAGTTGACGCAGTCGAGCGCGGTGATGGTGTTTTCCGTATCCTCGTAGCGCAGACCCAGATTGCCGCGCACCGGAATGCTGAACAGCGCGCTCTTGAACTTGGCCATGACATAGGCCGAGGCGATGTTGTTGCCGTTGGTGAAGTTGGCGTTCCAGTAGTTCGGATCCCAGTAGTTGTTGACTAGGCCGTAGGGCGTCAGGAAGACGCCGTCGTTCGGCTGGATCGCGAACTGGCCGGGCAGGGCCGACTGGTTGACCGGCGTGATCGCTGCCAGCACGGCGGCAATGTTCGAATGCAGCCAGTTGGTGTCCATGCCGGACGCCTTGCCGCCGAAGAAGTCGTCGAGCGCCGGCTCGGGGCTGACCATGCTGGAATTGATGTTCTGGGTCTGCGCGCCGATCGCCGTATTGCGCGAACCGGTCGTGACGAAGCGATCCTGTTCGTAGCGGGCGCCGAACTGGACGCTGGTGAAGAAGCCGCCCTTGAAGAAGCGCTCGGCATCGCCCTGGACGGCGTTGAGGAAGTTGTTGGCCTCGCCGTTGCTGCCGGTGGCGCCGAACTTGTTGCCGAGCGCGTCGGCCGCCTGGGTCGCCTGGCTGGCCGCGGTGGCGACCGGATAGCCGGTAGCCGACACGTGCAGGGCATTGGGCGTGTTCAGGGTATAGACGGCGTCGTCGAGATTGTTGCCGCCGGTGAACACGCTGGTGGTGATGCCGTTGGTCGTGGTCAGGCCGGTCCCGGCCTTGTACGGGTTCTCGATGACGTCGAGTTCGATCTGGTTGGCGGTGACGTTGGCGCGCGACATGGTCGCATTGGCGGCCAGGCGCCAGGTGTCGTTCTTGAACTCGATATTGGGATTGATCGACCAGGTCGACTGCTTGTCCGGTTCCGACCGCGTCGAGTCGTAGGTCGTGACGTTCGTGGCGGACAGGGAGTTGATATAGTACTTCACCCCGGTCGGCGTGTTGACGGCGTAGGGCGTGCCGGTATTGGTGATGTGCGCGACGGCCGAGCTCGAGGCCAAGGCCGTGAAGGTGTTGGCGCCGCCGTCGGTCTGGATATATTGCAGGTCGTTGGTGCCGAGGCTGAGATTGCGTTCGGTGTAGAAGGCGGTCGTGCCGATCTTCAGGTTATCGTTGGGCTTCCACTCGAAACCCAGCGTGCCCGAGGTCGTGTGGCCGACGTTCAGGCGCGAAAACTGGCGCACCTGGCTGGGATAGTAGATAGGCGCCTGGCCGTTGGTGTATTTGGCGCGGTAGTCGGCCGGCAGGCTGGCCTGCAAGGCGTCCCAGTCGGGATTGATGCCCGGCGTATAGATGACGGCGCCGCCGGCACCGGTCGAGAACGGGCTCTTCTGGTTGCCGATCTGGATCGAGCCCAAATTGTTGGCCCAGGTATTGACCGAGATCGAGTCGCGGCGGAACTTTTCCTGCTTGTCGGCGATCGTGCCGAAGATGGCGAAGTCATGCCCGAAGTGCTTGTTGAAGCCGAGCGTGGCCGAGGGGCTGGAGAGCTTGCCCAGCGTATCGTATTCCTCGGAGATCTTGATGAAGCCGCCGTCCTTGCGCGACAGGGCCGGCGCGATGCGCAGGTCGATATTGCCCGACAGGCCGCCGGCCAGGTCCGAGGCGTCGGGCGACTTGACGATGGTGATGGACGAGAAGATGTCCGAATTGAAGGCGCCCAGTGGCGTCGACGCGGTATTGGTCGCCGTCGACAGGATCGGGTCGGCGAAGGCGACGCCGTTCAGCGTGGTGCGGGCGAAGGAGCCGGGCAGGCCGCGCAGCGAAATGGTGGCGTTGCGGCTGTCGGCTTCGCGGTTGAGCTGGACGCCCGGAATGCGCTGGATGGCTTCGCCGACGTTCAGGTCGGGAAAGCGGCCCAGGCCGTCCGACGAGATCGAGTCGGTGATTTCGATGCTGTCGCGCTTGGTCTTGACCGCGTTCTGATAGGCCTGGCGGAAGCCGGTGATGACGACGACGGTGTTGTCGTCCTTCTTGGCCGCGGGGGCGGCGGCATCCTGCGCCTGGACGGCCGTGGCGGCGACGGCCAGGGCCAGCAGGCTGACCGTGGCGGTGGCAAGGCGCAGTGAGGGCGTGGAAATTTTCGTCATATCTCTTCCCTGATTGTTATGGAGCTGCGTCTGCAGTGGCCTGACAGCGCCGCCTTTATCGAGTACGGGTCCGGCTTAACCGAAATCGTGACGGTGGTCCATATACTGAGATGACAATTTTGCAAATTTCATGGAACTGGCCTGACATGTGTGACGCGATCGCCACAATTTTTAGAGAATGCGTCCCTTTATGTGAAACTTAAGGCATTTCAGGTGTTTATTATCATACATTTAGGTCGAAATTCATGGGATTCGGGTTCAATTTCCGGGATTTGCGGCAAGACCATTTCCGGTATGCGACATCATTGTGGCGGTCGGAGCGGCCTTTATATCTTTGGGATTGTCCCGAAAATCGGAATTCCCGTGCAGCCGAACGATACTGGCCTGGGCCGCCGCCGAGTCGCACGCTTTCCCTTGTAGAAAAGGGAATTACCGATGATTTTCCATGGCCGGCGATGGAAATGGTCAGATGATTCCAGTTGACGGTCTGGCCTGTCAGAGGTAAGGCCAATGCGATCACTCATATAGGATATGCGTCCATGTCTACCGCGTCCGGCGACCACCTGATGATTCAGACCATGCGCTGGTTCGGCCCCACGGATCCGGTCAGCCTGTCCGACATCCGCCAGGCCGGCTGCGAAGGCGTGGTCACGGCGTTGCACCATATTCCCAATGGCGAGGTGTGGCCGGTCGCGGAGATCGAGGCGCGCAAGCGCACGATCGAGGCCCATGGCATGGCGTGGAGCGTGGTCGAAAGCCTGCCGGTGTCCGAGCCGATCAAGACCCGGTCCACCGGTTTCGAGCGCCATATCGAAAACTACAAGCAGAGCCTGCGCAACCTGGCCGCCTGCGGCGTAACCGTCGTGACCTACAACTTCATGCCGCTGCTCGACTGGACGCGCACCGACCTGGCCTATGAGCTGCCCGACGGCGCCCGTGCCCTGCGCTTCGAAATCGCCGCGGTCGCCGCCTTCGACCTGTTCATGCTGAAGCGTCCGGGCGCCGAAGCCGACTATTCCACTGAAGTCATCGAACGCGCCCGTGCGCACTATGAGGCGCTGAGCGACGACGGGCGCCGCACCCTGGAGCGCACGATCATCGCCGGCCTGCCGGGCAGCGAGGAAAGCTTCACCGCCGCCGATTTCCTCAGGGCCATCGAGGGCTATGCCGATGTCGACGCCACCGTATTGAAGGACAATCTGGTGCACTTCCTGTCGCAGGTATGCCCGGTCGCCGATGAGGTCGGCGTCAAGCTGGTCATCCATCCCGACGATCCGCCGTTCCCGATCTTCGGCCTGCCGCGCGTGGTGTCGACCGAGGCCGACCTGGCCGATATGTTCGCGCGCGTGCCCAACCCGTCGAACGGCCTGTGTTTCTGCGCCGGGTCGTTCAGCATCCGCGCCGACAACGACCTGACGCAGATGATCGAGCGCTTCGGCGAGCGCATCTATTTCACGCATCTGCGCAATACGCGCCGCGACGAGGCCGGCAATTTCTACGAGTCGGCGCACCTCGACGGCAGCTACGACATGTACGAGGTCGTCAAGGCCCTGCGCGGCGTGTCGGTGCGCTTCGGCAAGCGTATCCCGATGCGGCCGGACCACGGCCATCAGATGCTGGACGACCTGAAAAAGGTCACCAATCCGGGCTATTCGGGCATTGGCCGGCTGCGCGGCCTGGCCGAACTGCGCGGGCTGGAGATGGGCATCGCGCGCTCGGCCTGAGCCTGATCTACGGCAGTCCGGTCACATCCGTCGCATCCTCGACCTTCACCGTGCTGCCGTCCGCGATATGCAGTGCCGTATCGGTGAAGTGGATGCCCTTGGCGTGGCTGATCGCGCCGGCCTTGGCGGCCGTGATGTCGACATGGTCGATGGCGATGTCCTGCGCCGGGGCGTCGGGATAGGCGTCGATACTGATCGCCGTCTGGGTCGTCGCCTTGATATTGGCAATGCGGACATTGCGCACGTGCGGCAGGCCCTGGTCGTGCGACACCGGCGTGGTCAGAACCTTCCAGTAGTCCGGATAGCTGGCGACGCCGTCGGGCAGCTTGGCGTAGCTGTAGGCCGGGTTCCAGTTGAGGTCGATGGCGATGGCCGTGCGGGCCTGGTCGACGACGATGTCGTGGACATAGACGTCCGACACGCCGCCGCCGCGCGTCGCCGCCGACTTGATCAGCACGCCGTTGCCGGCCGGGCCGACGACGTGCAGCCCGTAGGCTTCGACGTCACGGATGGTGCCTGAGGTTTCACTGCCGAAGGTGACGCCGGCGGCGCCGGCGCGGATCGTCGAGTTGCGGATCAGCACGTGTTCGGTCGGGCGATTGACGCGCAGGCCGTCGGCGTCGCGGCCGGCCTTCAGGCACAGGGCGTCGTCATTGACGTCGATGTCGGCGTTCTCGACCAGGATGTCGTGCGACGAGTCGATGTCGATGCCGTCGGTCGACGGACCGCGACCGTCGATATTGTTGCGGATGGTCACGCCCGACACCTTGACGTCGTGCGAATAGACCAGTTGCACCGTCCAGAAGCCCGAGCGTTGCAGGTTCAGGCCGCCTCCCAGTTCGACGCGGCTCGAATCGAACACCTGGATCAGGCGCGGACGCTGGGCATCGTAGTCGGCGGCCCAGCGCAGGCCCTTGGGGACGTAGTCCTTGACCAGGTTGCGATAGAGATCCCAATAGACCTTGCCATTGCCGTCGATCGTGCCTTCGCCGTAGATCTTCACATCGCTCTGGCGATAGACATTGATCAGGGCCGACGGCCAGCTCATCTCGATGCCGGCGATGCGCGTCGGCCGCTTGGGATAGGCGTCGATGCTCTGGGCGCCGATCAGGTGGACGTCCTTGTCCAGCCGCAGCGCCATGCCCGACTTCAGGAACAGTGAACCGGTCAGGTAGGTGCCGGGCCTGAGCACCAGCGTGCCGTGTCTGGCCGCCGTGGCGTCGATGGCCTTTTGCAGGGCAGCGGTATCGTCGGCCACGCCGTCGCCCTTGGCGCCGAAGGTCTCGGCATGGACTTCGGCCGCGTGAATGCCTTGCGGTGCCTGGGGGGCGACGGCGGCATGCGCGGTCACGGGCAACAGGGCCGCACCGGCCAGCAGAAGGGCCTTCATTGTGCGGTCTCCAGCACCGGGGTTTGCAACAGGCCCGACGGCAGCGGCTTCAGGCCGACCATGCCCTGGTTGGAGAAGCGCTCGCCGAACCTGGCGTTCAGCGCGCTGTAGTCCGTGACCGGACGGCCCGACAGGTCGTTGATCGCCGTGTTCGACACACGGATTTCCAAAGCATTGTCGCCGGCGTGGACCAGGCCTTTCAGGCTGACGGTAAAGGGCGCGACCCACACCGAACCGGCGCGCTTGCCATTGACGAAGACTTCAGCGGCTTCGCGTACCGGCGGGGTCAGGGAGGCCGAGGTGCCGGGCTGGCGCGGGCCCTGCGGCGGGAGCGGCGTACCCTTGCCGAAGTCGAGCACGACCTGGCCGGCCTTGATCTGGGCGGCGGTCAGTTTCAGCGTGCGGCTATAGACGGCCGTGCCGGACAGATGTTCGGTCGCCGGATCGCTGCCCCAGTCGTTGGGCAGCTTGGCGGGTTTGGCGCCCTGGCCGGGCAGGGCGACGGTCCAGCCGCCGTCCAGCGCCGTCTTCATCGGCTTGGTCTTGGTGTCGCCGACGAGCGGCGCATTGGCCGCGGCGCCGAAGACGAAGACGCGCGATTCATACGGTTGCAGGGTCACGGTCGTGCCGGAGGTAAAGGCGTGGGCCTCGCCCGAGCGCGGTTCCCACCATTGCCCTTTAGCGGTTTGCGCGCGGAAGGCCAGCGGCATGGTCACGGTCTGGTTGGTGGTGTTGGCGACGAAGTAGAGGTCGCCTTCAGTGAGATGACGATGGACGAAGCCGACGCCGGCCGGGGCGCCGGTCAGGTCGGGCTTGGCCGCGGCTTTCAGTGCCGCGCCAAGCTGGGCTTCGGGAATGGCGCCCTTGGAGAAGAGCTGGGCCGACATGGCCTTGACGGTTGCCGCATCGGCTTCGGCGTTCAGCAGGCCTGCGCCACTGTCGGGCAGGCGATCGACCGCGATGACCGTGCCGCCGGCCTTGGCGAAATCGGCAATGGTCCGGGCCGCGTCGGGCGTCAGGCGGCTGACGTGCGGCAGGACCAGCACCTTGTGGCCGACGCCTTTTTCCTTCAGCGATTCGGCGTCGACATAGTCGAAATTATAGCCGGCATCTAGGATCTGGGTCGTCACGCCGTCGGTGACGAAGCGGTCCATGACGCCGTTGATCGTCGCCTGGCCTGGTTTCATCAGGGCCAGGGCGTCGTCCTCGGGCAGGAAGACGGCGACGTCGGCTTCGGGCGTGCCCTGGCGCATCAGGAAGCTCATGCGTTGCAGGTAGGCCGTGATGTCGGGCATGACGCCCCACCACGGATTGTGGTCGTTGAATACGGCGGCCGCGTAGAAGGCCCAGCCGGGCGCCTTCACTTCGGACGGCGAATAGGGCCAGCCGTGGGCGATGAACTGGTTGACGCCTTCCAGCATCAGGGTGTCCGCCTCGGCCTTGATGTCGAGCGGCGTGGCGCGGAAGGCGCCGCCGTGCAGCCAGGTCCAGCTTTCGGCCGAGGTGACGGTATTGCCGTAGGCGTGGTTGGCCGAAGACGCCCAGCGCATGGTGGTGAACTTGCGCCAGTTCGGGTTCTCGCCCTCGGGCAGGGTGATGAAGCGGTTCGACGACATCGTCACCGGCGGCGAGCCGTAGGTCTGCGAGCGGAACTGCGTATGATGCGCCCTGGCCCAGGCGTTGACCGGGGCAAGGTAGCGCTCCTCGACCAGTTCGTTCAGCGTGACGCCCCAGTCGTGGCGGACGGCGGCGCTCTGCGGCGTGTCCTGGAACAGCTCCAGCAGGTGCGGCTTCAGGTCGTAGCCGCGGCGCTTCTGAAATTCGGGAAGGACGTCATCGGTCCAGTCGGCGCCATACACTTCCAGGCTGTCGGAAAAGACGGCATAGGGCGGGGTGTCGCCGAACGCCTTGAGCAAGGGCTCGCCGACGGTGTCGAGGTGCTTCTGTACCGCTGACGCCTTCATGTGGTCGAGCACATTGCCTTCGGAGCCGACCGTGGCGCGCTTGACCTGCTGGCCCGTCGGCGTCTGCATCAGCACGAACAGGGTGCGCTCGGCGCCGGCCGGGACCAGGGTGATGTGGCCGGGCGCGGCCTCCACCGGCTGCGCGTGGTCCATGTCGGCGCCGACAAAGGCAGCGACGATGTGCTGGCCGGGTGCCAGGGCCGGCACGTCAGCGCCGGTGGCATTGGCCGGCACGGCGATCTTGTTGAGCTTGATCGAGCTGGACGCCAGGTCCGGTGTGATCCACGGCCCGCCGAACGGCCAGCCGGAGCCGAGCGTCAGGTCGACGCGCATGCCTTCGGCGCGGCCGGTCTGGTTGGCGAAGGCGACCTCTTTCAGGAAGGCGTCGGACAGGTAGGGCTTGTTGACGACGCCCGGGATCTGGCCGTCAATGGCCAGGGGGTAGACCGCCTGGATTTCGAAGCCGCCGAACCCGCCGGCCTTCATGGCGCGGATTTCCCGCGCCAGTTCGGCATCCTCGACCGCGCCACCGAACCACCACCAGCGCACCATTGGCCGGGCATCGGCCGGTGGATGGGCGAAGTCCTGCGCCACCGTGCCAGCCTGAGACTGCGCGAAAACCGGAAGTATCAGGGCGGCGGCGAGAAGGCTGGTCTTGAGCGTGCGCATCAGAAGGTCACCGTCGTGGTTGCATCGATTCGTTTGTCGGGAACGGCAAGGCTTCCGAAGGTCCGGAAATGCGTGACGCCGTCAAGCGCGAAATTGGGGGCGCCGGCCGGCACCTTGAGGAAGGCGCCGTCGAAGCCGTCGACGTCCTGCATCCAGAAGGCCGGGCGGGCGTCGGCGGCCTGGACTTCGATTTCGACGTGGCTCATTTCGATATTGCGGGCGTGGCGCATGAAGAAACCGGTGGCGGGCAGGGGACCGAACATGCCGGGTTCGGGATAGGCGTCCTCCTTGGCCGGCACCTGGGTCTGGGCCGAGGCGGCATCGCCGCCGCCGACCTGTTGCAGGAAGAGGTTAGTGATATGGACGTCCTCGACCGGATGTCCCTCCACGCCGGCGATGATCGAGGGCAATTTGGTCGAGCCGGACGAGGTGATGTTGTCGATCATCACGCGCTTGATCGAGCCGATGGGCGTGCCGGCCGGCCCGCGCATCCGCCGGCCCAGGCGCAGGAACAGGGGCGCCGACGACAGGTTGCGCATGGCGATGTTGCTGATCGTGATGTCTTCGAGGATGGCGCCGTCGACCGTCTCCAGCGCCAGGCCCTGGCACTCGTCGAAGACGCAGTTGGTGACGGTGATATTCTTGAAGCCGCCGTTCGATTCCGTGCCGCACTTGATGCGCCCGGTCTTGAACGACTGGGTATGGTCGGTGGCGCGCTTGAAGGTGCCGTCGATGACGGTGCCGACGATATAGTTGCCGCTGACGTAGCAGTCGGAAATCGTGACGTTTTCCGTGGTGCGGGCATAGCCCAGCGCAAACGACGACTTGGGGCAGATGCCGTCGTCATAGGGCGAGTTGACGGTGCAGTTCGACACGCGCACGTTCTTGCAGCAGTCGATGTCGAAGCCGTCGCGATCGGTGTCGACCGTCAGGTTGTCGATGACCAGGTTGTCGACCCCGGTGGCCAGCAGGGCGAAGTGGCCGCCCTTCAGGATCTTGAAGTCGCGCAGTTGCACGTTGAAGCAGTTCTTCAGCGCGATGGTCTTGTTGCCGACGCCGGGCAGTTCGGCCTTGGGCAGGGTGGGGTCGCGGCGGCCGTTGCTCAGCCCCTTGCCCCAGATCATGCCGTCGCCCAGGATGGCGATGTCGTGGATATTTTCGCCGTAGATCAGGCTGTTGCGCCAGTGGTTGTGGCCATAATCCTGGAACGGATTGATGGCCGGATCCTGCGGCTCGGCCGGGTCGTAGCCGTTTTGCGTGCCTTCCAGCGGCACCGAGGCGGCCAGCAGCACGGCGCCACGGTCGAGATAGAGGGTGACGTTGCTTTTGATGTGGATCGTATAGCTGGCATAGGTGCCCTGCGGAAACCACACCACGCCGCCGCCGCGGCCGGAGGCTTCGTCGATGGCCTTGTCGATGGCCTTGCTATCGATGGTGACGCCGTCGCCCTTGGCGCCGAAATCGCGGACGTTCAGCCAGCCCTGCGTCGGCGTGGGGGCCGGACCGGTCGGCTTGGCGCCGGGTTTGGCGCCAGGCCGGGCCAGGGCGAAGCGAGGGATCAGAAGCGAGGCGCCCGCACCGGCGAGCAAGAAGCGACGATCGAAGCGCATGGCTATCCTTCCCTGGCGATCTGTTCCGATCGCTTGCGACTATGTTTCAGCGCTGACAGATTGCCTGTCAATCGCCATTCCCGCCCTATCAACGGCTGGCGATGCGCAATCCGTTGCGATCTTGCGTCGATTTGATCGAATTATGTCGCTGGTGTGGCGCCGTAGTGGGCGGTCGCGCCATCGAGGTCGATCTCGATATGGTCGAGCATCAGGCCGGGATCGAGGGCTATCACCCTGAGCTGGTGCTGGCCCGGCGTCAGGGGCTTCAGCGGCAGGACACGCACGGCGGTGTTGCTCAGCACGTTTTCGCGCCATTCATCGCTGCGCCCGACCGTGGCGAAATCCAGCATTTCGACCGGCCCGCCATCGAGGCTGACGCCCAGCTTCATGCTCTGCGCCGGCGTCAGCGGATGGGTCGGCAGCAGCACGATCTTCATCGTTCCGCCGACATTGGCCGAGCTGACGAAGTCGTAGACCAGGGGCGGGACCTCGCCGTGCAGGTCTAGCTTCGAGCGCAGCACCGCCCCCTGGCTGCCCAGTTGCGTCACCGTTTCCCAAGCCGGATTGGCGGTGGCGCGCGCCGCCGGGATCGAGATGATGCGGTTCTGCTCACCGGGCAGATTGTCGATAACCGGCGCCAGTATGGCCGTCTTGATTGCCACCTTCTTGTCGCCGCAGGTCAGGGCGATGCCGCCCTTTCCGTCCGAGCCGTCATAGACGATGTCGAGCCGTTCTTCCCAGGCGCCGTCGTGGTTCAGCGTACCGCCGGCCGCTGCCGTCTTCAGCGCGGGATTGGCCGAGGTCGCGGTCCAGGCCAGGGGCTTTGACTGCCAGCCATACAGGGTGACGGTGCGCGTCTCGGGCACGCCCTTGCGGAAGGTCAGGGCCGTTTCATCGCCGTTGAACTGGCCGGGATAGCTGACACTGCACCCGGTCTTGTCGCCGTCGCTCCATTGCGGCCAGGCGGGCGTCTCGAAGACCGGCAGCCTGCGTGGCGCCATGTCCATCATGTGGTTCCACTTGCCGTCCAGCAGGCTGTTATAGGCCGCGGTGTCGGCGACGATCCGCGCCTGTGCCGCCCTGGCCTGATCGGCATAGACATTGGCGCTGGCCCGGCCCTGGTGGCCGTACAGCGAAGCCAGGTCGAGCTTGAGGATGCGGGTGTTGAGATTGGCGGCGCCGCGCATCGGATAGAGTACCAGTTCGAAGAAGGCGTCCCGGCGGTCGGCGGGCAGGGCGGCCGCCACCTTTTCGGCGCGGGCTACCAGGTCGGCATAGGCCTTCAGGCGCGCCTGGGCTTCCTCGCCGTCGGACTGGACATAGGGGCTGGTCTTCGTCGGCGTGATCGGCTCGGTCTGGTCCCAGCCCATGAATTCCGGTTTGCGCTCCCACGCCAGGTCGTAATAGCGCATCATGATGGCGGCGATCTCCGGCGCCTGATCCGGCCCGAACTGTTGCGCCATCCAGGCGCTCAGGTGCTGCTGCGGCGTCTCGTCGAAGGTTTTGTTGTCGAAGGCCAGGTCGAGGAAATACTGCGTCAGGTACTCGCCGGGCTTGATGTCGCCGACATTGAGGATCCATTCCTTGCGCGCGTTCTCGGCCCAGGCGCGGCCCATCTCCTCGCGGATCAGGCCGGGCTTCGTCGTTGCCAGCCACAGATAGTCGTGCGGCCGGCCCCAGTAGGAGATGTGGTAATAGATGCCGGCGCCGCCCAGGCGCTTCTGCTCGTCCGGCGAACTCAGCCGGGTCAGGTAGCCATAGTTGTCGTCGCACCAGATCAGGGTCACGTCGTCGGGCAGTTTCAGCCCGGCATTGTAGGCCTCCTCGACTTCCTTGTAGACGGTGAAGGCCTGCGGGATGCGGTTGGCCGGCTTGCCCAGCGACTTCGACAGCAGGTCGCGCTCGACCGGGATGACGGCGTCCAGGACGTTCTTGCGGTCTTCCGGCGTGGTGGCGCCTTCCATCGGCCCGTCGCCCGTGCCGCGCAGGCCGATCGTGTACAGGCTCTCGTAGGTCTTGCTCTCGTCGATGCGCTTTTGCCAGTAGGGGACCATCCGGTCGCGATTGGTCAGGAAGTTGAAGCGGCCCATCGTCTTTTCGTCCCACTCGCGCGTATTGTTGCGCAGCAGGGGCTCGGCGTGGGACGTGCCGACGACGATGGCGTAGTCGTCGGCCAGCTTCGGATTGTCGAGGTCGCCGTAGAAGGGGCTGGTGACGTCGTGCATGGCCGGCCAGATCGTATTGGCCTTCAGCCGCCACATCAGTTCGAAGATACGGGCATAGGTCTTCGGCCCGATCGTGCCGCTCTTCGGATCGTAGGTCTTGGCCGACCAGGGCTCCAGGCCCCAGTCCTCGTCATTGAGGAAGAGGCCGCGATATTGCACCGACGGGGTCTCAGAGACGAGGGGCGCCCCGTCGACGCTGAGGCTGTCGGCATGGCGCGGCGTGACGTCCGCCCACCACTCCCAGGCCGAGACGCCCAGGGCGCGTGACAGGTCGACGACGCCATAGACCGCGCCGCGGCGGTCGGAGCCGGCGATCAGCAGGTACGTCTTGCCCCCGGCCGTGACAGCGACGCGTTCATAACGTTCCCACTGGCCCTTCAACGCACCGAGGTCGAGGCCGGCGTCGCGGGCGATCTGCGCCACCAGGGTCGAGTCGATCGTGCCGATGACGACGCAGACCGCGGCGCAGTCGGCCAGTTGCGTCGACACCTTGGCGTCGCGGCCGGTCAGGGTCTTGAAATCGTGGGCCAGCATGCCGGCGGCCAGGGCCGAGGTTTTCGTATCCTCGTGGATGACGGTGGCCAGGGTCTGGCCATTATACAGCGCCACGGGATGCAACGAAACTGGCGCGGCGTGGGCGCCGGTGGCCAGCACACCCGTCGCGGCAATTAGCCAGGCCCAGCGTTTCATGTGGCGTCCCCTCTGTTTTGCCGATCATATTTGATCGATTTCGCGAAGTCGATTGCCTTTTCGTCATCCGTGCGCAATAGTGGTCAAATATCTATCAAATGCGGCCTGACCAATTTGAGCCGCGCGAAGCGCCCGGAAACGTCATGAAAGCTGCCCTGCTCGCCACCTGCGCCCTGTTCGCCGTTGCCACGGTCGCGCCCGGTATCGTCCACGCTGAACGCGCCTCGGGCCTTGTTCCGTCGCCGCGCCAGTCCTTCGACTTCGACCAGGGCTGGAAGATGCATATCGGCGACGACGGCTCGGCCTCGGGGACCGGCTATAATGACGCGGCCTGGCAGGCGGTGACCCTGCCGCACGCCTTCAACGAAAACGAAGCCTTCGCGCGCGACATCCACAAGCTCGATACCGGCATCACCTGGTACCGCAAGCACTTCAAGCTGCCGGTCACCTTCAAAAACGGCCACGCCTTCCTGGAATTCGAAGGCGTGCGCATGGCGGCCGAGGTCTGGGTCAACGGCCAGGAAATCGGCCTGTCGGAAAACGGCGTCATGGCCTTCGGCTTTGACATCACCAAGGCGCTGAAGCCCGGCGACAACGTCGTCGCCGTGCGCGTCGACAACGACTGGAAGTACAAGGAACGCGCCACCGGCCAGGCCTATCAGTGGTCGGACATGAATTTCTACGCCAATTATGGCGGCATCAACAAACCCGTCCGCCTGCACCTGACCGGCGACACCTACCAGACCCTGCCGCTCTATTCGAACCTGAAGACGACCGGCACCTATGTCTATGCCGACGGCTTCGACATTCCCGGCAAGGCGGCGACCATCCACGCCGAGACCGAGGTGCACAGCGA
>FTIZ01068692.1_pt1 | contig 20455 bp, 15 predicted proteins | sample 1658381 | NCBI WGS metagenome assembly FTIZ01 (sample SAMEA3914822, study PRJEB12502) | metagenome | biome: forest; material: soil | place: USA | collected 2012-03-12 | depth 0.1 m
TCGAAAGCTCTGAAACGCAACTAGACGCGATGACGTGAGATCCCAGCTGGGTTTGGTACAGTACTTGCTTCAGAAGTACTCGGGAACTGCCACTGTGTGTCCGCACAGCTGGTGCCTTTTGCTGGTTTCCCGCTCCAAGTCGGCGCAACTCGAGTTTGAGGGAACAAAGTGACGCGGTCCATCGACCCGGACCACGGGCTTTTTCAGCGCCATCAGTTTACGTCGCATTTATCTAAGCAGCTCGCTTCTTCGACAGCGCTCGGCTTCGACAGCCTGTTGGGGCGGCCAAGACGAAGCCCCGGACAAAGACTCGTGTCCGACCAGGACGAACTCGGTCTCATTGAGACTTCTCATCACATCCAAGCCGTCGTTGTCTCCTGAACCAGCACAATGTCGCCGCCGGAGCCCTTCACCATTATCAATAGAGTGCCAATCCCGGCCTCGCTCGCCCCAGAGGCCGTCGTCGCCGCCCTCCAGACCTACGAAGCCCTCATCACACCAAATCCGTACCTCGATCGATATGAGCGGCGCCCCGTGGAACTCGACCAGGTGGTGGAAGACACATTCTTCCTCGAAGACGGCGAAAACTTGCAGGCATTCGTCGTCTACGATCGCGTGCCCATCATCCCCGGTGTCGGTGCCTGGGCCACCAAGGAGGTCGCCATCCCGTGCGTTTTCCAGAGCGTCAAGCACGGTACCCGCTGTTGTGGCCACGCCGTGGGAGGGGTGACGGTCCGGAGCCGCTATGAAGTGAGGCGGCGAGGCGAGATCAAAGAAGGACCCGAGCTGGCCGTCGGGCCGGAGGACGGCGATTACGAGCTCGTCGACATCTCCACCGTCGAGTGCGGGGCACTCGTGAAGCCATTCGTCAAGTCGCGCCTCTCGAGTGGGCATCACGCGCTTCTCCAGCAGGTCATAGACACCCTTGTGAAGTCGAGCGGACACCCGAGCCAGTGATGGCCGGGAGGGATTTCGGCGGAGGAGGGGACGGTTGTTCTCTGATCACTTTCATTTATCGCGGGCGCTCCTCTATACATTCCTAGCGAGATACCCATCAAACCACGGCTCGTGTTGTCGCTTTCTTTTGAGATTCCATGGAGACATTCCTACGAAGACTTAAATCCACCCCCGCTCTCTCAAAGAGTATAAACCAACTTGACACCGCTCACCTTCCCCTCCTTCAACTCCTTTAACCCAGCCAACACTCCCTCGAGCCCCTTACCGCCGCGGTTCACATCCTGCTTGGCCGGCTGAACCTTCCCCTCAGCCAGCAGCCCTCGCGTCACCTCCCAAAACATCTTCCCATACTCATAATTCGCCGGCACCGCCGGCAGCTTGGCCCACGTCTTATCAATTGGCTCCCCAAGCATGGTATACGCCAGCGTGGACCCATTATCCACCTTGTCATTCGCCCCCTTCACCACCGCGTCGTCAACCCTCAACAACGCGCGGTAGTGGCCCGGCTGCGTGGTGCTCAACGCCGCGGCGCTAATCTCGGGCGACTTGCCCTCGCCGATGCAGTCCCACGCCAGCGTGAGGGCGTCGGCGTTGGCGCTCCAGGCCTTGATGTCGTCGACCACGCTCGGCGAGCGGTAGTCGAAGGCGCCGTCTGCGCCGAGGGACTTGACGTAGGCGAAGTTGGAGGGGGAACAGGTCGTGGCGACGCGGTAGCCGGCGAGCTTGGCGAATTGGATGCCGAGGAGGCCGGTGGCCGTGCTGCCGCCATAGATGAGGATCTCGGGGGGCGGGGAGGCGGTACTCGGGGTGGTGGGGAGGGGGAGCTGAAGGGCTTGGAAGAGACCTTGGGCCTGGGAGGTGGTTAGCAGCGAGGACGAGTTTTTGGGTTGTGGGAGGGCGGGAGACAAACCACTGTGCTGACGCCCACGCCCAGCGTCGCAGCCTCCTCGTCGGTCAGGTTGTCGGGGGTCTTGATCTGCAGGTCGCCTTTGGCAATGATGTACTCGGCAAACGCGCCGCCCTCGGGCCGCAGCTTGTTGCAGCCGTGGACGATGCCGCTGATGCGGTCGCCCTTGGCGAACGGCTTGGTCACCTTGGGCCCGACCTGCTCGACGATGCCGGCGTAGTCGCACCCCACGCGGGTCCCCACCGTCTCCTCTCCCATGTAGACATGCTTCCAGTCCGTCGGGTTGAGAGCCACGGCCGTGGTACGGACGAGAATATAATCATCCGGGAGGGTGGGCAGGGGCACCGTCTTGACCTCGGCCGTGCCGGGCTTGGTGACGACCACGGCTTTGATCTCTGAAGGAGGGGGCATTGTGAAGATAATTGTGTCGTTGTTTGTTGAATGTGGGTGGGGTAGTTAGTTATTTCAAGGTGCAGAGGTCGCTGGGTAAGGATTGAGTGTGAAGAGTTGGTCGTGATGAGGGTCGGCTGGTCAAGATATACGTTTCCGATGATTGGAAATACGAACTCTCATACGTACGCCATCTCATACTTTGTGTGGATCTTGAGACGAGGCTGGTAGAGCCGAGATCCCTTGTCTCTCCTTGAGCAAGCTGCCAGAGCCCGAGGCTGTCGGAGGCCATGATAATCAACTCCGTCATTCATCATGCAGGCTGCTCCGAGGCGGGCCGGGGGAGTGTTCCTGGCATGCCGACAGGGGAGCCCCAGGGTTGGCGGTGGGGAAGGATTACTAATTGTGTTGATGTGTTGAGTGATGGGATCACAGGTTCCGGAATAACTTTAAAGGTGTCGGTTTCACTAGTCCATACTTGGGCCAGGCAAGGTTCGGACGAACGGCAGTGCCTTTTCTCTTTCTTTGGGCAATCTGCTTGTTTTTGCGTTACACGCTTGATTGTTTTGGCTTGGACTGTATGTACTATGTATTTGGAAGAGGAGACGGTATTGAAGGTGGGGTGCGAGTTGGACGGTTGCCACCTGAGCCACCTCAAAACCATCCCCACCCCGAACCGGGGCCGACACAACGCTGTGCCTTTCGACTTCAACAGAGTTGGGCCGGATCGGGGTTATTTGTCGGGCCTTCGGAGACTATGTGACAAATTCAGAGACGTAGATGCTCGGTAGGACTCAATAAGTGACCCAGGTGTCGGGATACCAGGAGGGCATGAATGTGCCCCTGCGTGGAGTCCCTCGGATGCCCACACTTCTGACTATGTCACAACTAAGGGAGAACGGTCAAAACATTGGCTTGTGTCTATAAAGTATTGCGATCCAGTCTACAAAAATAAGGATCCAACCAGTCATGGCAACGCCGACAGCCCTCTTTGTTGCCTCCTAGCCTTACCCCAACAGAGTGACCACACATCTAACATCGTGAAGAAGGAAGCATACCAAAGGAATCATGAATGTCGTCAACAACGTCCCCAGCCCACGCGCTACAGTCGCCGCTCTTCCGAAGCGGGATATTCCAAGAAACAGAAGTATAAAAAAGGAGGTATAAAGCAATCCACCTGTCCAAAAGTGGTGAAGTCCGTCCTTGCCCTGGAAAAGCGCCCGGAGCCCGATCGTCCCACACTGCGGAGCAATGAAAAGAAATGAGAAATCCGAAAAAAAAAGACCAAAAAAAAAGGAGAGTGTTGGAGGCGGAGAGAGAGAATTAGCGGCCGCCGTAGTCGCTAGCGTAGCCAATGTCGCCAAAGTTCTCCTGCATCCCGCCCTGCCCGAACCCGGTGCCGGGTCCGCTGACATAGCCTCCATCGTCGCCGTCATCATAGTCGCTGGCGTCAAAGCTACTTCTTCCGCTCAGGTCGTCCTCGATGCCACCGCCGCCCATCTCCGGCGGCCCCCAGCTCATCTGCGCCAATGCAGGGTACTGTACCAACAGGGCTTGCGGGAGAGCGTAATTGCCGCTGGCGTCCATCGGGTACCCGCCGGCGTTGGGGTCCATTCCGGGTGGCATCATCATGCCCGGTTGCATGGGCATGCCCTGGGCCATGGCCTGTTGGGCCTGCTGCCTCTGTTCCTCATCCCACAGCCTCATGCGATCGGATATCTCCTCGTCGAGAAGCGGCTTGATGCAGATGCGGCCCGCTTCAGAGCGGAAATGACGGCCAAGAGCATCGGCACGGGCAAACCTTCGGCCACAGCCCCACTGCCCGCCTCGTTTAAGGTCTCCCTTGCAGACAAACTTCTTCTCGCCGGAATGAAGGCCCTCGTGCCGCTTGCGGTCGTGTTGGCGTGCGAATGCTTTGCCACACACGGTGCAGACGAAGGGTCTCTCATCGGTGTGCGTCCGCAGATGGGACCGTAGGTTATACGCCCGTGTAAAGCGTTTCGGACACAGGGTACATTGGAACGTCGCGGGATGCTTTTGGACGCGCTTCGACCCGCCTGCGCCGCCCTCTCCCTGCGCGCCGCCGCTGTACTCGGGGTCTACGAGGCGGAGCGCCATGACGTTGTTGGGAACCGAGGAGGTGGACTGGCGTCTCCTATTCAACGAAGCTGGGGTGCTTCCACCGTGAAGAGGGGACGGAGAGCGTGACGTGTCGGACCGGGCACCCGTGGCAGTCTCCGGGGAGAGACCCCCGGAGGCCGAAGCACTGCGGTTGACGCCGAGGAAGGCGCCGCTACTGTTGTATGGATCGGTGACAGCCCGGGGGCGTTGTATCCTTTGGCGGCCTGGCGATGGCATTGTCAGTCTCTCACGGACGAGGGCTGAAAGAAACCCGAGATACGTACCTCGCTCTGGTGGGGTCAACGAATCTATGTCGAGACTCTTCGGTTGGTCAAAGCCGCTCCTAACGGACGTAGGCGCGAAGTCAATGTTGATGGACGGCGGCGCGGGCATCCCTTGTTGCATCTCCGGGGGCTCTTGCGGAAGTTGGGGGAACGCCTCTTGAGGTGCCTGGAGGTATGATGGCGGGCCAAAGCTGTTGTTCTGGGTCTGCAGCATGAAGTTGCCCGGTTGGCTCATGTCGGGCAGCTGCTGGGGCAGGATACGAGGCGAGATGGCTGGGCTGTGAGAAGGACTCCTAGCTCCATGGCTGGGGGTGTGGGCGCCAGTGTCGGATATGCTGAAGCTCCCCATTCCGTGCAGCTCGTGATACAGCGCGGCGTCCTGCGGCCGCTGCATCGGCGAATGGCTTTGATCTAGGTGGTCAAAGGTGTCGGAGCTGACGAGGTTGGGAGAAGCGGCGGCCGACGAGACGTCTGAGAACTCGGAAGCGGAACGTCTGTGTCCCTGAAACTGAGGCCCAGCGTGAGTCCAGTCTATCTGCCCAGGTAGGAGCGCCGCCTCGGGACCAAGAGATACATTTCTTGAGTGTCCCCCGTGCGGCGGAGAGAACTGATGTTGGCTGAAGCGGGGCGAGTGGTTCGCCGAGCTGGGCTGATGCATGTCGGGGTTGAGGAGGTGAGGAGGGGTGGGGTTATGGTTCGCTTGAGCCATCATGTTGGGCTCGCCGGCGGAGAGTTGTTGCTGGCTGTCGCCAAAGAGCGGGGTGTTGAACTGCGGCTCCCCTGCTGTAGGCGGGAAGATGGTAAAGTCGGCGTCGCCAAAGGTGGGCGCAAGGAGATTCGCCTGTGGCTGCTGTTGCGACTGCGGCGGGAAGTTGCCCGGGTTTGGAGAGCCGAAGGGAGAGGTGTCGGTCTTGACCTGGTCGGCAAAGCTTTGGGTCAAGTCGAAGGCAGGGATGGCGGAGGGGTTCGCGAGGCTGGCGTGGGAGAATGGCTGCGGTACGGGCTGCTGGTTGTTGCTCAAGAAGCCGGCGGTGTTCACGTCATAGGCCGAGTAGTCGGGCTGGGCGACGGGGTATTGCTGGAGAGAAGTGTCGACAAGGCCGACACCGAGACCGATGGCTGAGGCTCCGGGATCGATCGATATGGGGAAGCGAGCAGGCGACGGCGAGTGGCCATTCCTTATACCCCCACCGGGAGACGTGGCCGAGGGCGAGCGCCCGCGCGCCTGGGGATGCTGTTGGTCCATGGGTGTGGGTGCTCGACCGCTCAATAGGGCTGGGTTGTGCGTAGGTACGTAGTAGGTACGCGATGCGATGTTGCCGTCTTTAGAAGCAAGACGGGGCAGTTTTGCAATCAGCCTTCCGTGGGGCAGTGCAGGAAGGCTGTGCTTGAGACGACGGCGCGCGCCGGGATCCCAGCTGTTGCAGGTGCTTCGCTGGCAGTCCGCGACCCGCCAGAAATATTCTGTGCAGTACTTTGGCAACGCGCGAGCTGTAGGGATGATGGATTCTCCTCGTCGTTGCTCGGATTTCAAGTCGGGTGTGGTGGTGGGCAGGGTAGATGGATGTCTCGTAGCCGCCGTCTCGTTCTCCTCTCCCAAATGAGGATGGACCTGGACTGGAGCCAGGCGCGGACCGTGGAGGGGCCAAAAGGCTGCTGGTTGTGGGCGGGGCAGAGAGCACCGCACTCACCAGGGCGAGCAGGGCGTGCAGGGCCACCACTCAGCGGCACAGGTGGGGTCCCAGCGAAATCGTTTTCGGTTAGCTTGGAACGGCTGCTCCCTGGGCGAATTGAAACTCGTCTCTCTTCTGCTCTCTGTCGCTCTCTCCCTTCCTTCGCTCCTTGGGTTCCTTGTCGACTGGGTTGTCGCAGAAAATCCACAGCAATGCCGGCCGAGCCCACACGTTGTTTGCTGAAGCCAACAGAGCAGAGCCTGGTGTCTAATTTTGACAAGTGCTCTCCTCCAGCCTGCCCGAATCCCCCGGGTTTTGTGGCATGGTCACGCGCTGCTGCTTGGCTGCAGGTTTGGCTGCAGCATCCACTGCCTCACCACCGAGTGCTCAGGGCGCGCGACCCTGAGGAACACGGTTTGGAACCGAGCACGAAGCAGCCGCTCTCCCCCTCTTACGCTTTGGGCGCTGGCCTCGTTGGCCTGTTTTGGCAGGCCTTCCACCATATTCGAGCCCAATGATGGATGCGACAGGGGCAAGCCACAGCCTAACTTTGACGCCGGGCACCCAACAAGACCTGCAGGACATGTGAAGGCGGGGCTGAGGTGGTGGTGCCCGTGGTCCGCAACTTGAACTTCGTCCAGCCCCAACCCGGCTCCATACCGAACACACTACTCTGTAGGGTGGGAGGTTGGCAACAAGCTTGCTGCAAAAGATGGCATAGGTACTCAACAGCAAACCTGTGACTCGGTGAGCCCGACTACGGGGAGCGACGATAATACGGGGAGCTTGGCGTCTCTCCCCTTTCAACGGGGCATGCATGCATGACTGTGTCTCCAAAAGCGGAATCCTCAAACCATCAAATTGATTCGGTGCTGGGATTTCGCACTGTCAACGGCAGCCCCCGGGATTAAGCAGACAGAGTCATGATGTTGTTCAGTCTTGTGCGAAATCCATGTCTCATCCTCACCGGTCCTTGGCCTTTTCCGACTGATGACTGTCGGTGAGGTATGCACAAGTTCTCTTCATCTTGACGTTACACAGTGAACCGCCCCGTTGATTCGCCGTTGCCCGAGCCCTGCGCCACGGTGCAGCACCTCCCTGGCGGCATTTACCCGCCGGGCGACCAGAAGCACGCCCATGCCTTGAGACAGCCGTGTCACGTCCTGCAGCCTTATGTGTGTCTGGTGTTTCTGGCACTGGAATCGCGAGCGGGTCGGGCGGGAAGACACGGGTAGGCTCAGAATGGAACGAGTTACGATGGGAGGTTTGACCCGACGGCCCAGACTGCCTACCTCTTGAACCTTGGTTTTCTGGCTTGAAAGGGAGGAAAGGGGGAAAATAAATCTAGATGGGATAGGCCGGTATCTGGCCCCTACCAGGCTGCTGAAACTCACTAGCCTCTCATTTGGGAGATTCGTGGGACAAGAATGAGAGTTCAGAAGACGAGTAGTTAGTCTAGAATCTGTTCTATTTAGACCCCATAAGTCTGTGTGCCCCTTTTAGAACTCCGCCAACGCCTGTAACCCAATGCATCTAGAGAGGGGACGCTACAAAAGGTATCTTTTCTACCCCAACGCCGCCGGACAATGCCAAAGTTTAACCAACCCTGGGACCGTCAATGATCAGATGAAACCAGAAGGAAAGAAATACACTGCCACTCAAGGCAATGCCAGGGAATAGGTCTCAGCCGATGACTTCGTCCCGTTCGTAACCCGTCCCCTTCAAAACTGCGCTAGGTTTGTGCTGCTCCTTGCCGGCCTTGTACTCGCTGACAAATGGGTTGGGGTCCTCGACCTGGTTCAGGTTGCCCAGGGTGTGGTTGACGCCGCGGTGAACGGCCTCGTCAGCCCTGATGTACAGGATCAGGTCCTTCATGGTCCGCTTCCCCTCAGCCATGCGCCAGTAGGTGACGGCGATCTCGGGGATCTCGAACTTCGGGTCCGACCACCTCGGGAGGTCACCCTGTTCAATCTCACGAAGCATACGCGTGTACGTATGCACCGCCTCCTCCTCAAGATAGCCCACGAACCTGTGGGTGATCTTGGGCGAGATTAGATAGCTCAAGAACATGGCGTTGAAGAAGACGCCCTGCGCGCCGAGGATCATGAACTTCATGAACCAGCCGATCTCAGAGAGCTTGGAAAACACGAGCAAGTGCATGCGCTCGTTGAATGACTCCTCGAGGAGCGTCTCGATCCAGCCGTTGTCCCTCTTGAGCCGCCGGAGGGAGTGCAGGTGGCGCAACATTCCACCGACCATGCCGGGAACACCGGCGATAGACTCGAGGAAGATGACCCTCACGAGCTGATGGAGCGAGTTAGCAATAGGCAAAAGCAGTTCACGGGACGGACAGTGGACTCACCCATTGTGCTTCGGTCAATGGTTTCTGCGCTACGACGGCAGTGGTTGGGTTCTTCATGTCAACTTGCTGCTCTCGTCCAATGCCCGTGGCGATGTCTGTCGCCCAGCTGCAGTTTGCTATTAGTGTCGCGCTCGCTCACTGCTTGGGCGCAAAGTTGAGTGCACTTACCGGGCGAAGCGGACCAGCTTCCACGCCACCCAGTCACCCACTGTCCTGGGCTCGCGGTGAGCCGGGGTAACAGCCAGCATCTCCTGCTCGGTGTACCCGGGATGCGGCCATGATGCGGGGGTCTGGCGGATATATGCTGTCTCTTTGGCGGGGAAGATATCCCGGAGCTGGTTGCGAGTGGTTGTCGAGAAACCCCGTGCTCCTGGTGATGGTTGGCTCCGGGCCTGGTGAGCGATGGCAGCAACTCGTATTGTTGCGGGATAGCCAAGCCCGACCGTATGGGCGTGATAGAAGAGGGGCGCTAACGTTACAGCGCGGCTCAGTTGGGCCGCCTGCTTCACCGAGCAGAGGGTCTTGCTGGTTGCAAGGGACATGATATTGGGGAAGGGTGCAAGTGGCCCTGATAAACAAATGCTTGCTTGGTTGGAAGGCGAGGTGTATTTGATGGGACTATGGTGTCTGAGGTGATACAAACAGGATCAGGGACTTGGAGGCATGCGCCCTGTGGCTTTATATCCAATCCTGCTGGATTGTGCCATCCTGAACTGGACCAAACACAATGAATAAGACGGAGGAAACGGGGAACACGACGGGCCTCAGGCCGAGATCGTCCGGATCCCATCACAACCTTGACAGGGACAAACCGCCGTTCGCCAATCCAATTTTTCGGGGTCCCTGGCCAGACCAAACGGAGAGACACCGACAGCAAGGACAAGGACGTGTGTGACGCTGTTGGAAGCGGCCAAGCGGCTGTGTCAGCGCGTCAGCTGGCTGGTTGACATTTGGCGTCGGAATCTCTCGGGATCTGAGTCAGCGTGCGTGCACAACACTTGCGGTATCTCCGTCCTGTTCCGTCCGCGCCCGGTGGCATGCCCCGGGAGGTACGGTACCCACCGACTTGAAATAAGGAGCTTGGAACAAAGATGGACACGTACAGCCAAATACAGAATGCTGTACAGAATACAGAATAGGTACCTTCCATGCTGTGCTGGGTGCAGGCAAACCTGGGGGCTGTTGCGACGCGCCCCTCGAGTTCGGCCATGGCCATTCCAGCCAAGAGCAAGAATTCAGCATTCCGTCTCACTGCGGACTGCCATCCCCTGCTTGCTTTCTGTGATGCGAGTTTCGCAAGCCCCCGACAAGAGCGCCCACCGTCTGATGTTCCATAATAAACCTTTCGATGATTACTGTGAACCGAGTGCATATTATGTAGGTATAAGTTAGGTTCTTCGCTTTCCTCTTGCGATTTGCGCTTCGCTGACTCACAGCACTCCAACTGGAACTTCTTCGCGGGGGACAGAGCTTCTGCTGTACTATGTATGCCCACTGTGTCTAGCTAAATTGGGCCAAGTCGGGTCCAGCCGCGATGCGAGTATCCCGCTTCTTGAGACAGTGCATTTCACATTCCCTTTTTTCTCCTTTTTCCTTGGGTTTTCTCAACCTCCCCTCTAAGACTCTCTTCTCAGACCTGCATATCTGCCTTTCTCGTTCGAATGCTGTTCCAAGCACGTGGTGTCCTGCGGCGACACGTTGTGATGAGTGGCTCCGGGAACCTGAGAGATGCGAGGATGCCTGCCACTGCCGCGAGTGTTAGGTACCTGGTAGGCAGTGAGAAGACCGGTGAAAAGGGGCGGCTCATCGCTGCAGTGCTGCAAGATGCTCTCCTTTGGTTTCCTTTTTCATCGGCTTGCGTTTTCTGACTTTGGGAATCCACACACCGACGCAAGCACACACGCAGCACGCACGCAAGATGAGCGGAGCTTGGCACTTGGCAGCACGCAAGCCAGGCCCCTCAGCCGTGGGTTTGAGCCACTTTGAGCCATTTCGCGTTTCAGGCGAGGGGCTTGCGACGTTGGTGGGGTGCTGTGGTGATGGTTGGTGACGGGGTCACGCAACACCACCTTGCTGCATCCAAGGCGCCCATTGGCGTTCAGGGCCTAGGGGGCTCGTCGGTCTCGACCAGCCTTATCGGGGGATCCCTTGATCACCAACACATGCAGACCGCCAACTGACGAGGAACCCCGCAGTTGAGGGAGGTGGTTGTCTGAGCGCGGGGAGCTGAGAGGCGCTGGGAGGCGCTGGTAGGCGCAAGAGATAAATAGGATCTGCAACGGCTGCTATCTACTGGACGCGAGGACGGCTCGTGTTGTGCAGCATCACGGACAGCGCTGTCGTCATCTCGCAAGGCGTGCGCTTATCGCCTGTTCCAGTGTGAGTGCCCAAAGTTTGGTTGGCGGTTGGGACTTGGAAGGATGGGATGCACTCTCTCCAGAAGTGCATGCCCCCGGCCTCTGCTCGACCCCCCGAGTTCCCGATATCTGCCCTCGGGTTCCCCTCGAATGCCGCTCACCGTTTGCTCAGCAATAACTTCCCGCCGACTCGTCAAACGGCCAGCCCGAGGGCATGGTTGCAGAGCCAGATCCACGGCGGCGGTACTGCACCCTTGTCAGTTGCAAATAATGCGGCATCTCGCTTGAAAATGCGAACCCAAACTCTGTTGAGCCCGGCCTGTGAGATGGAGACCTCGCAGCACGTGGGCGCTGTTGCGGAGCTCGATCTGAGCATCTGTCAACCAAATACGCTGGTTGACAGGATCAACGCCGTGCCTGGCCTGAAAACAAGCGCTGGTAAGTTCGAATCTTTTTGTATCCCCTTCGAAACTTCTTCACGCGACCTGCTGTGCGTCCCCTTTTCGAGGCTCAATTGCTGCACGAAATACCCACAAACTCCAAAGGGGGTGCGGGGCATCGACGCAACACATCCATCCCACCCAGCGTTGCATCGAGCAACCGCACATCGAACGAAGCCTTTGCTAACGCATCCCGGCCAGCGTTTCTCACATTCCTCCGCGCCAACCTCGTTCTCCCACACTCAGCAATGGCCTCCAATGCCTCGACGCCCTTGCTAGGGCCGCACTCCTCACAAACCCTCCCGCCCGTCTCCCCGTCCCCCCTCTCGTCCGCCCCGACCCAAGCAGACCTCGACAGTGACATCCCCCCGCTCTCCCTCGAGATCCTGACCGACCGCACCGACAAAGCCGCCGCGCTCAAGCTCGTGGCCGACAGCATCGCCCAGCAGCGCCAGGCCGCGGCCTTCCACCTCGTCTTCCACCCCCTCCTCGTCGCCGTCCTCGCCGCCGCGCTCGCAGCCGTCTTCCGCTACGCGTGGGTGAAAAACAACCAACACGACCTCGGCACCACCCTGATGTTGGTCAGCGGCACCATCATGACCTACCTCATCGGCATCCGCTTCATCACATCGGGATATCTCCGCGCCGCGGAGGATTTGAACTGGGACTTCCTTACTCCGGGCGGCGCGGGCAGCGGCGAGCAGGAGGACCTCGTCCTGGGCACGCGTTACGGGCCCGACGTGATCGGCGCGCTAGTCCTCCGGCTGGAGCGCCCGTCCTCAGACAACCACACCAACGGCTCCGGCGGCGGCCGGCGGAAAGCGCATAGCAGGCAGAACAGCCTTAAGGGGGGCAAGGGCGTCATCCGCGCGTGGACGACGAGGCTGCGGTACCGGGGGCGCGGCCTGGGCGGGGACATGCTCCGCGAGGCGGTGCGGCTGACGCGCGAGCGGTGCGGCAAAGATGCCGAGGTCGGGTTTGCGCTGGAGCACGCCAACAGTGTGATGGTCCTGCCTGAGATGTTCAACCGGCCGTTTAGGAAGGGGGAGATGCGGGCGGCGAGGGCGTTGGAGAAGGTGTTGGGGGAGTGGGATGGGAAGAAGAGGTGAGGGGTTGGCTCGGTTCTTGGGTGGACGGGACGGGTTTGTTTCTGGTTTGTTTGGTTCCTGGGAATATCGTTTAGTGGTGTGGGCTTTGCTTTATAGCCCGGCTTTGGACTGTGCAACCTTAAGCCTCATCGGTCTGGGTCACACGGCGTTGGATAGGCAAGGGACGGGGGGTCGGTGACAAGAGATCGGTCATACCGATCGAATTTCTTCAGAGATACCACATGGGATACCACATAGACATTCGCTCAAAGATACCTTTTTTTGGCTGTCGCTGTTTCAAGATTGGTCTTTTTGATGTTCTTGCCTGCCTCGTGGTGACCGCTGTCCGTAACCGTCAAGAAGCAGGCTCGTCACATACAACAAAAGCTAGCTGATGGACTGGCACCCAATTTTCCCCGTACAAAGTCCCATCCATACCGAGAAAACGGAACCATTGGTATCATAAGTTCCTCCCAAAAACCCGAACACCGAAGATAAAGGAAAATGCGACAACGGCCAGAATTACACCGGATGGAAGCTCACTAAGCCACGCTCCTAGTTCGACCTCTTTTTCCCTGGGTTATGTGTCTCCGGGTCGAAACCGTAAATCGGCCTGCCAATACGCCGCAGGGCAAAGATCACCTAGTGCCCAGTCAGTAATCTTGAAGAGGTGCCCCAGTTGTCAAGCTCACTCACATCATTTGTTGTGACCGTTTTACGATTGCCGGATTCTGTATATATAACAACATCCCGAAGGACCTGTCGCACGATTAGGACCCAGCCCGCGGACCGCCCAGAGGCCGTTGTTCGTTGAGACGTACTGAAGTCAAATATGTCTTGAGCGCCAGACGCACTTCCTCATAAATCGTGCCAGAAATCCGCTTTACACCTCCCCTGCGGGCCAGACGCCTGTTTCCAAGTTTTGTCAGCTCACTTTCGATAATGTTCAAGGCAATGCCAAACACCCCACACGCAGGGCCCGAGATGAGATGCTCGTCACAAACAACCCAACAGAACAGATGCTGGAAACAGAAATAAAAGGCTGAAGGAGAGGGTCGGACACAAGACCAAGCATTCAGCTCGCCGCTTCTGAGGTCCAACGCTCCCCGCAATCTCGAGTCGGGGAAGGAAATGGACTTGGTGATACCAAGCCACGGGCGTTCACGTACCGAATCGCGGGTCTGGTAATCCCGCGAATGCAATCTTTGATGATTTTCCTGCCGGTTATTGTATCAGCAAACCAACGCCACAAAACAAGATCGATGAAGATCGTTGCGTACCGGTGCCTCTTCGCGCCGGCTTTACCCAAAGTTTTGCCCGACAGGTGTGATCTTTTCAGCCCACTGGGACCGCCACGTTGGGGGATCGTGGGCGGCATTCTGTTTGAGTTGCAGTGGTCGGAGAATCGGTCGAAGTATTGTTTTGATTGAAGCGTGTTGAGGCTCGACAACTTCGTTCTGAAGCTCAACGGGAAAGTGGGGTTCGATTGCTGCGCTTCGAAGAATAATAAGGAACTTGAACAGCCGATACGCAGCAGATATTTCTGAGCCAATCAGAGAATCATTTTCCTCAGCCTTGCGAGGTCTGAGACAAGGAGGGTGAGTGTTTCTGGCCAAGCACGAAGTGGCAGGGATTTTGGGGTGCTGGTGTGTTGGTTGCATGGCATGGGGGAAGTTCCTGCAACTGGGGATGAATTGGGAATGCGTTTTGAGCAAGAATCGGGGTTCGAGTTGTGTTGTCTCATCTCATGCCTGGGGAAATGGACCTGTGCGCTGCATGGAAACAAGCGGAAACATTGAACTTACGAGCCTGTCTTCAGGTCGAGCAATTATATTAGTGGAACTGTTTACATGCCCCGTGTTACTATCAGGCCACATTATTAGTATTCAACGACGACTCCCCTCTGTGTTTGGGCCGCCGCCATCTCCGCTGCTCCAGCTTCCGTATATCGTGCATTAAGTATAGCGAGTGGCCAGGCTCTATCGGTAACCATCCCGAACGCCGATCCTGACAACTGCTTCACAGACCGAGTACCCAAACCCCCGTTAACCGACCGGGGCAGCTGCTTATTCTGAAATGAAGGTCGCTTCGCTGAAGACGAAGCCCTCCTCGGTGACCTCCTGGTCGCCGATCTTGAGCTTCAGAGACATCTTTGTCTTTTGCGGCGAGTACTGCAGAATGTTAGTTAGCTACGTGGTGACTTGACGATGCGGGTCAAGTCAAGACAAACCTGGTAGATGTACGGCTTCGTCCCTGCGGCGCCGGCCACGATTTTCTTCACGAAACCCGGGACTTCGGCCATGACGTCTATCCTGTCCAGCCTCTCCTCAAGCCCGCCCTCGATGACGGCCTCCACCGGCTTTCCGTCCTTGGACGTCCCTGCCCACGTGTATTTGATGGTGGTCGGTTCCGGCCAGTCGTTCTCTGAGTCGCTCTTCGCTTCGATATGGGTGACTTCGCTCTGGCAGCCGCCCACAACGATCTCCCCGTCCTTGGCAATCACGCCGATGTTCACCACGGTCGAGCCATACGAAGGCGGCGTGGTGAACTGCATCAGAATGGCCGAGTATGTGGGGCCCTGGAAATCGCAGAAGTTCCACTTGGCTGCGGCATGGTGCGGCTTCATGCCCTGCAGGGCGTGAGAGAAAAAGGCCTTGCCCTTGAAGTCTACGGGACCTTCCTTAGTGGTGATGGTACCCTCGGCGACGCACCTCGGCCAGAAGAGGTGGCGCATGGATCCCCAAGGGTTGGCGAGATCGGTGCCGAACAGCGTCTTGCCAGTCATGCCAGCCTTGAAGCCCGGCGCCGTCCGCTTCACGGTCAGGTTGACGAAGGCCTGCTCATCGCACATCGACTTGATCGTGTATGTAGTTCCATCCTCGGAGAGCTCGAGGGCGACGTCATCGGCGTAGAACCCCGTCTTGTCCTCGCTGAAGTCGTGGTTGTTCAGCTGAGTCGAGGACCACAGGTGGGGCGTCGAGCCGTCGAGGCTGAAGATCTTGCAGTTGAACTGGCAGGTCGTCCGGATGCCGCTTCCGAAGTGTCAGCATTTGGCCAGTGTAACAACCGGCAGCCGTGAGAACCTACGCCACATTGCTATAGATGACCTGGGCAAAGGCGAGCTGTCCGTTGTCGGCCATGAAGTAGAAGGTCTGCGTCTCGACCGAGGTCGACTCCATCACCTCCCATTTGAGGTCGTCCCTAGTAAGCTCGGAGTACGGCGTTGTTTCAGCCTCGTACGCGACCGACTTGATGGCAGAGGGGCCATAAATGGGCTCCTGCGTGCCGGCGACGTTGGCCAGCCTGGCGAGACACAAGTCAGACCACGACGACGAAGGTGGGGTTGAGGATGCCGGGGTCTTCTTACTGTTGCTGCGCCCACTTGAACATGTTGAAAGTCTTGAACGTTGAGACGCACAATGTTGGTGTAGTTGGCAAAAGAGGGACCGAGGCGGGAGGCACCGGATTTTGCACAGCGAAGGTGAGAAGGGTTGTGTTGGGCTGTAACGCTCGGGGTATTCACCGCTGGTGGTTGAGGGGCCCTTCGAATAAAACACCAAACCGAAGGCGGGAGGAGATGGACGCCAAGGGCCCCTGGTCCCATTGTGGCACAGGGGACGTCACCGGGCAGGCATTTGTTCGAGCCAGCATCGTCATTGGAGCGAAGGAGGGGCAAAAAATTGTGGCTGAAATGCCGGCACTTCTTGGCAAGATGTGGCTGATTAGAGGCCATCCGAGCTGGGCCCGGAAATTTTTGGAGCTTCTGGCCCATTAAACGCTTGATTGAGCAGACGAACGGCGCAACACCCCTTCGCCGGCACGACCGATTCCGCCCTCACAGCTATCTTCTGCCGTGATCGACCTCCCAGATCGCGCACTACGTAACGCAGATATGTCCAAGGCACGGGCGGCCGTTGGCGGCATGGACCAGGTGGTCAAGATCATCGTCGGGGCTGGCCAAGCAAGCCCCAGTCCTCCAGTCGGTCCGGCGCTGGGTAGCAAGGGCATCAAGTCAATGGACTTTTGCAAGGTTGGAAGCCTCCGAGACGGGCGAGATTGGAATACGCAGGGGCTGACGGACGACCGCAGGAGTTCAACGCGAGGACACAGCACATCACCACCGGCATCCCGATGCCCGTCCGCGTAACAGTCAGGCCAGACAGGACATTCCACTTCGAGATCCGGACACCACAGACGTCGTGGCTCCTAGCCAACGCGGCCGAGGTGCCGGTAGGCAAGAAGGGCAAGAGGAAGGGAGCGAGCAACCCAGGGAAGGAAACCGTGGGGACCGTGAGCCTCAAGCACGTCTACGAAATCGCAAAGATCAAGCAGTCCGAACTCCGACTCTCCGGGCTGTCATTGGAGGGCCTCTGCCGGTCCATCATCTTCCAGGCGAAGTCGATGGGGATTTCGGTGGTCGCCTGAACGGTTGTTGGCGCACGGGGCTGGGACGGGAGCACAGGGCGTTACGGTTGTTTCAGGAGCGGTTCGGGCCGGGAGCCTACTGTGTAGGGACACAGAGCTCCGACTCACCTCTGTACATTATATTTGTACCATAATGTCCGCGTGCAGGACAGCAATGCCGAAGCGCCAGGCCATGGCCGCGCGTTACACGGTGCCTGCGTTAGGGGGTTCCTTGGTGGCCGACTGTCGCCGTCGTGGCAGCCCAATTCGGGGAAATATCTCTCGTGCTGCGAAATCATTATTCGTAGCCTCACGGGAGGAAAATGATGGCCGATCGGTCTGGCTGCCTCGACCTCCGGCATTGCGGGCCGGTCGAGCCGGCAGGCTGAGGCTCGGAGTAGGTCTGGAAGCTGTGCCGAAGGCCGGGTTGAATCTCACGTCGCACCCGGAATGCGCGGATCTCGAATCAGTGCTCAGCCCGGGCTGCACGTGCCAGCCTTGCGCGTTTTGATAGCGAGCAATCGCATGCGAATCGCACCAATCTGGCGAGCGGGCAGTGCATCTCACTGTGTTGGTCGATAATGTACGATAAAGCAGGAAGTCAGCCCGCCTTCCATGTTGAGCGTTCCCGGGATCCTCGGGCAGAAACCGACCGGACCCCTCCCGGACAACCCCTCTTTGGTCCCTCAAACCGCATCCGATGTTTGGGGCTCGATCTGCGAGTCATACTTGAAGAGGTTCGAAGACAAGACCTTGCGTCAACGTTGCACCGCTGCAGAAAAAGCCTGTCAGTCAGGGGACTCGGCAGAGGATCCACCAGCATCCCGGAAATAACCGCCCCAGCAACCCCGGCGATGCTTGCGGAACTGGACAGGTCTTTTCAAGGAGGTCCTTGACGGTACCCGCGCCGCCCGCAGATGACGGCCAACATTCGGCCCGCCAGCTCCCTGCATTCTTGTACCTGCAAGTAGCGCGCCCCACCAAGCCGCAACGGCTTCGTACAGAAGCAGAACGCTGCTCGAGACGCCGCCGTCATCTTGGGACTGGGTTGTTTTTTTTTTGTCTTGGCCGTTTGCATCTTGACACCCATCGCCATCTTCTCTCCCACTGCGAAGTGCCCCCTCGATCGGATATTGCAGCTTTTAGTCACTCAGCGGTCCAAACATGGCGTCGAATGCCCAGGACGAAGAGCTTCACAATGAAGGTACTGTGAAGAGAGAGAAACTGCAGCCCCTCACTGCGACCCCCACGCGACAGCAGATGGACGCAGTCCTAGTTCAGCCACCGATCGATCGCAAGCCTTGAAGCTGACATTGGCGGCATCCAGACTCGATTCAAAGCGCAGTAGACCCTCAGAACACCCAACACTCCCAAGCGCAGCCCGCAGTCCGGTTTAAGTCGACAATCGAAGAGATCGCACCCGACAATGCAACAACGTCAACCGGCCTTCAACCGGCCGACAGCGCCACCCTCGGAAGCCCCGGACAGGTGACGTCTGAGGAGATTCGCGAGCTCTCCAACAGATTGAGGGCTTGCCCGCTCCAGGAACGCAGAATGAACCTTTTCTCATACGAACCGGTGTCGCTGCCCGCGTCAAGGGTGCGTAATTCTCTCCTTCGGCGCCGCTTCCGGACCCTCCGGGAACGGTCACGTTGTTGGGTTTTGTTGTCTTTGTTCGTGTCTCGGGTAGTTGAATTGGGATTGTCTCTCGGTTGTTGCTTTTTGAAGCCACCGACCCACTTCAGCTATGCTCAGGGCCGCGCCTGAGACATGGCAGTTAGTTCCTTTGCCAGCTAACACCTAATCCTTTCAGACGGTATCCCGCGACGATGAGTCTCGCGAACCGAGCCGGCAACCGACCCGAAGCTCGGCCACCCACGGCTCACCACGTCTCCATGCCAGCCGGCGAAGCCCTGATATGCATTCGCCGCCCCTCACGCCTGCCGGAACGGATACCACCGAAGGAGGACTAAAACGAGAGCATCAGGGCAACCAAGATCGGCTGGGCCGGGCTCCCGACCTCATCACTCCTCAGGATTCGACCCACGAGCCGTCATCTCCCGGTTCAGCTCGCCTGGTGGTTCCTCACCACTTTTCGGCAGATCGTGAGCGGACCTCGCGGAGACCGACGACGTCCGACGGTAGAGAACACACGCAGACAACGCTCGGAGGCCATCGCAGGGGGTTGTTCTCGGTTGGCACCGGAAGCGGCTCAAACTCACCCGCTAGCTCGGTGCCACCCTCCCGCGACAGCAGTCCGTCGCGGGCGGCAGCTGCTTCGCAGTTCTATTCCCGGCAAGCCCCGCCGCTGGGAGAGTCGGACGACCCGTACGCTGCTAGCAAGCGGCAAGCACAGCAAGGAATCGACTCCCGCTTCATCTTTTCTCGGAAGAAGAAATCGAGCGCATCTCCTAGTGCCTCGACGCTTAGTCTGCCGAGATCGCTGTCCGACAAACGGCACGCGGACGACGGCATTTCCCACGGCAGGAACAGCTCGATGGCGGACCTGAAGCGCTTCTTCAAGCTGGGCGCCGGCAGCAAATCGAAGCGGAACGCATCGCCAGCCTCGTCCATCCGGTCCGGAGCCAAGACCCCGCCGAACTCCAAATCCACACAGATCCCCTTCGGTGACGACCACGGCCTCTCGTCCAAATATGGAAAGCTCGGGAAAGTGCTGGGCGCTGGGGCGGGCGGATCTGTGAGGTTGATGAAGCGCGCCGACGACAACGTGGTGTTTGCCGTCAAGGAATTCCGGCCTCGGCACTCGTACGAAACGGAACGCGAGTACGTCAAGAAGTTGACAGCCGAGTACTGCATGGGTTCTTCCCTCCACCATGGCAACATCATCGAGACGCTGGATATCGTGCAAGAGAAGGGCAAGTGGTATGAGGTGATGGAGTACGCTCCCTTCGATCTCTTTGCCATTGTCATGACGGGCAAGATGTCTCGAGAGGAGGTCAGCTGCTGCTTCTTGCAGATCCTGAGTGGTGTCACATACCTCCACAGCATGGGCCTGGCGCATAGGGATCTCAAGCTCGACAATGTGGTGGTCAGCGAGCACGGCATCATGAAGATTATCGACTTCGGGAGTGCCCATGTGTTCAAGTACCCATTCGAAACTGGCATCGTGCATGCAACTGGTAAGTTGGCCATCTTGTGAGGACAGCCATGGGATGGGAAGACTGACGGCGATACAGGCATCGTTGGGTCCGATCCGTACCTCGCGCCCGAGGTGTACGACGAGAAGAAGTACGATCCGCAAGCGGTCGACATTTGGTCCTTGGCGATCATCTACTGCTGCATGACCCTCAGACGATTTCCCTGGAAACTTCCCAGGCTCTCCGACAACTCCTTCAAGCTGTTCGCCGCGGACCCGACGCCGGGCCACGACCCGAAGAAGCTCCTCCTCCCGCCCTCCAGTTCCATGTCAGCGTTGAACGACACCCCAGCCCGCGATTTCGACGCGCAAAGT
>FTIZ01004718.1_pt3 | contig 20446 bp, 18 predicted proteins | sample 1658381 | NCBI WGS metagenome assembly FTIZ01 (sample SAMEA3914822, study PRJEB12502) | metagenome | biome: forest; material: soil | place: USA | collected 2012-03-12 | depth 0.1 m
TCGGCGGCCAGACCTGCGGCAAGCCCTACGGCTTCTATCCGCAGGACAATTGCGGCACGACCTATTTCTCGATCCAGTTCCAGGGCGTCAACGACATCGGCTTCGGCGACTTCGCCGACGGCTTCATCCCGGCCAATTCGACCTCGACGACCGGCGTGAAGATTTCGGGCTGCGCCGTGGCCGACGACTACAGCCACGAACTGGGCGACAGCAGCGAAGCCTTATTGAGCGCGGCCTTGGGCTATGGCAGCGGCGGCACCTGTCCGGCGGTCACGGCCTCGGCGGTGGCGGCGCGGGCGGCCTCGGCCAAGACCGGATCTTTGGCCATCACCAAGCCCGATCCGTGGATCATGTCGGTCAACCAGAACCCGAGCCTGCCAAGGCGGTAGGAGCGGGAAGGCCAAAGCTGGAAGGCTGGCCCTACTTCACCGGCGCGGGCGTGGCGGTGGCCGCGCCGCTGTCGCCGGCCAGGGCCTGCTGGACCTTTTCGTGCAGGGTCTTCGCCAGGTCGTCGGACGATACCTGCAAGTCGCTGTTCAGGTTGAGGCTGGGCGTCATCAGGTCGAGGAAGGCCTGCGCCTGGGGGTTGCCGGCCTGGGCCGCGATCTTCACCCAGGCCACCGACGTCGCCTCGTCGCGAACGGCGCCGTCGACGCCGGCGCTGTCGATCAGGCCCAGCATCAGCTGGGCGTCGCTCTGGCCGTGCAGGGCCGATTGCGTCAGCCACTTGACCGCCTGGGTATTGTCGATCGCCACGCCGCGGCCGTTGAGATACATCAGGCCGAGATTATATTCGCCGGCCGGATTGCCCTGGGTCGCCGACATGCGGAACCATTCCAGTGCCTGGGCGTCGCTGCGCGGCAAGCCGTCGCCGTTGTAATACATCATGCCGACGTCGGACTGCGCCTGGGCGTCGCCGCCGATGGCCTTTTGCGCGACGTCCTTCTGCTGCGGCGTCAGGTCCGCCTGCGCCTGCGCCTGCGCGGCGGCGGCCATGCCGGCCCATGCAGCCAGCCCGATCATCAAACCACGCCCGATAAAACCACGATAGCGCATGTGTCCCCCGCGTCCGTGCCTCGTACTAAGCATACTTGAATAGGGCGCACTTTCAAGTGCCGCACCCGTTTACCGGTAATTCCCCACCGCGGGGTGCCGCCATTGACTCGTTTTATTAAGCAACCTAAGGTGTTGGGATGTGGGCGGCAAGCGTTGGGGGACGCGCGTGTCAGGGGACAGCGGAACAAAAACCGAGGCCGGCAAAAGGCCCTACCTGGAGCTTCACCAGAAGCTGCTGGTGGCTGTGGTCCTGTTCGTCATCGCCGCCTTCGTCCAGGCTTTCAACTGCTTCGACCTGTCCGCGCAGCACGACGAGGCCGCCGCCGAACTGTCGTCGCTGGTCCGGGCGCCCTTTGCCGCGAACCGGGGCGCGGCCGCGACAGCCGCGCCGGTGACGGTTCTGCTGGTCGACGACGGCGTGCGCCGCGATCTGGGTTTCGACACGGCCTATCTGCCGTATGACAAGCTGGCCCAGACCCTGAAGGCGATCATCGCCGCGAAGCCGAAGGCGATCTTCCTCGACTATGCCTATCAGCGGTCCACGACCGAGGACGCGCGCCCGCCGCAAGGCGGCGGCAAAAGCGGGCTCCAGCAACTGATCGACGTGCTGCCGGATAAGGGCAAGGGCGTGCCCATCTATGCCGGGCCGATCGGCGACAGCGGCGATCTGGCCAATCTGCGCAAAAAGATTTCCACGGTCGGCATAAGCTGGCACGCGGAACACCGGCTCGACTATCCGTTCGACGGCAATAGCGACTTCACGCGCGGGGAATCGGACGCGGTGGCGACGGCCGCGCCGGCCATCTATCGCAATCTCTGCATCAAGCCGGACGCCGGCATCGACTGTTCCGGTCGCCAGGCCATCGACGGCATGTTCAGCGGCAACGTCGTCCGGCTGGACAAGGCGCCGCCGGCCATGTTCCTGAATTACCTGCCCTATACCGGCGAGGGCCTCTATCGCCAGTCGGACGCCTGCAAGGGCGAACCGCGCGGCGACGCCTTTGCCCGGCAGGCCTGGGCGCGGACCGTGTTGCGGACGATCAACGGCGACGACACGCGCGGCCCCAGCAAGTGCATCGACGTGCCGCACTTCTCGCTGTCCGATGTGATGACGCCCGATTTCGACGGCGCGGGTTTCAATGTGCTGCCGGACTATGCCAAGGCCTATATTACCGGCAAGGTGGTGATGATCGGCGACAGCTCGGGCACCGACCGCTTCGATGCGCCGGTCTTCGGCCGCATGGACGGCGTGTTCCAGCACGCCATTGCGCTGCAGACCCTGATGCGTGACGGTAGCCGCTACACCCGGTGGGCCGACGGGCCGGCGGTCGACCATAAGGGCCGCGAAAGCGCCCGGCTGCCGTGGAACTTCCTGCTCGAAAGCCTGATTTCGTTCTGCGTGCTGGCCGCGATCCTCGTCGCCGACCGGCCGGCACCCGAGAGCGGCGCGCCTAAGGGCGGTGCGCGTACGGGTGAGGTCGCGCGGCGGACCCGGCTGATCATCTTCGTCCTGGCGCTGGGTGGCGCAACGGCCGCCATCGAAGCGCGCAATCACTGGCCGCTGGCCAACCTGCTGAACATCGCCGGAGGCGTGCTGGGCGTATTGGCCATCACCGAACTGGACAAGATTATTTCGCGGCGCTGGCCGGTGCTGGTCGCCACCCTGGTCGCGGGTGCCCTGGTGCTGGGCGGGGGCTATGCCCTGCTGCGCAGCTGGGTCTAGGAACGGGAAGGGCGGACATGATCGAGGGCGGCAAGGCGGAAAGACCGGCGTTGAAGGCACTGGGCGGCGCGGCCGTCCTCGTAGCCTTGCTGGCGGCTGGGCACGGCCTGGCGCAGACCCAGCCCGCCGCCTCAAGTGTCTCGGCATCCGCTTCGGCTTCGGCTTCGTCGTCCGCGTCGTCGCCGGCGCCCGAGCCGCCCGGCTGCCCCGGCATGGTGATCGACCACGCCAGGGACGACACGCTGACCTTCTACAACGAACTGCTCGATCCGGTCGCCACGGCGACGAACAAAAAGGCGCCGCACAGCCTGCACATCCCGATCGCCGACTGCGACGCCTATTACGACTATGTCGAGCTCGAGCCGCTGGTGAAGGCCAATATCGCCGTGCCGACGAAGATCTATGTCGGCGGGCGCGCCGCCATCAAGGTCGGCGATGTCGCCGCCGTCAGCCTGGCCTCGCTGGTTCCGCCTCTGCCCGCCGCCAAGCCGTCCCCGGCCAAGGGCGCCAAAAAGACGACGAGCACGCCCAAGTCACCTCCATCCAAATGACCCTGCGCCAGATGCCCCGCGAAAGACATACGCCATGACCCTGCCATTGCTCTCCAGACGCACCCTTGCCGCCGCGGCGGCCGTCGCCATGCTGGCCCTTTCCGGCTCCGGCCAGGCCCTGGCCGATAACACTTGCCAAGGTACGAAGCTGGACCACGCCCTGGTTTCCGAACTGCAGTTGCGCAAGCCCGACGGCACCCCCGCCGAGACCATCCCGAACGCCGACGCCGCGGGCAGCCTGGCGGGCCTGACGGTCACCAACTGCAATTCGCACTTCTTCCAGGTCACCTATCGCAACGAGACCCGGCTGGTCAGCCGCAACGACGTCGCCCCCGCCCAGGACGCGATCAAGAGCACTGGCTGCAAACCCGATACCCGCAGCTTCGGGTCGAACGGCATCGTCGACTGTCCCAAGCCATGAGCCCGGGCATGCGGCGGCGTTACGGTTTTTTCGTAGGCGGTTTGGCATTGGCGGTGGCCCTGGCGGCGACCGGCCCCGCCGGCGCGGCCGATAAGACGCCGCCGGAATTCCGCAAGTCCAAGCTCAAGGACATGAAGATCCCCGACAAGACGCACTTCATCGACATGATCGGGACGATCGTGCTGCCCGACGACCAGGGCGACATGAACGAACGCTTCAACGACGCGCCGTCGCACATCCCCGACCGGCGGCCGCTGCTCAACCCGGCGGTCGAACCGTGGCTGCGCGCCATGCGCACCGACATCAACACCTTCATCACCTACTATCAGGCCCATACGCACAACCCGGTCCCGCCCTATAACCAGCCGCCGATCTTCATCCTGGGCGACCCGGCGATCGACTGCGAGGTGACGCGCGAGGATTCCGACCAGGCGGGCCATTCGGCCAGCACCCAGGTTCTGGGCTTCCTCGACCAGCCCGCCACGACGCGGACCACCACCCCGTCGGCGCCGACGACGGCGAACATCACGCTGGGCGAAACCAAGGACACGGGACCGACCAAGCCGTCGCACGTCGAACTGCTGTGCACCAACGGCACCCTGCAGCAGATCGGCGGCAAGAGCTTCCTGCCGGACGGCACGGTCGACATGGCGGCGACGGACAAGACCGGCGAGTCGGAAGTGGCCTTCATCCTGGCCCACGAGCTGTCGCACATCCTGCTGGGCCACTACCGGCTGCAGGAAACCGAGGCCAAGACGCAGAAGGACGTGAACACCTTCTTCAAGGTCGGTTACGTCGCCATCGCGCTGGCCAATGCCAAGTACAGCCGCGTCGGCCAGACGACCTATGTCACGTCCACGCCCGAGGCCAGCAAGAACCTGACCCGGCTGCTGGTCGGCGCGCACATCGTCAACGAGCTGAACGTCGCCATCCTGGCGCCGAAATGGCAGCGCGAACAGGAGCGCCAGGCCGACATCATGGCGGTCGACCTGATCAACGGCGTCAACAGCGAAAAGGGGCAGGTGTGGGATCCCCAGGCCGCCACCAACTTCTTCGACAAGGTCCGCGACTACGAAAAGGCCCAGCAGAAGGACGACAATTTCGGCGCCCAGATCGCGCTCTTCATGGCCCAGGGGCTGATTTCCGGCAACAATAACGGCCAGTCGGGCAAGAACCTGATCAGCAGCCTGGCGACCACGGTCGCCTACCAGACCTATCTGCACTGGCGCGAAAGCAATGTGCTGCACCTGCACGACTATGCCGACGAGCGCATGGCCACCGTCCGCGAATATATCCATCGCGACGAGGACGGCGACTATGCCATGGGCAATTCCGGGGGCGGGGCGTCGAGCAGCAGTTCCAGCGATGCCGCATCGTCGGCCGCGCCGGCGCCCGTCGCCACGACGGTGGCCGCGCCCGCGACGCCGCCGGCCAAGCCGCCCTTGCCGGACCATCGCCGCCTCTACGGCGCGCACCTGTGGGACGGTGAATCCTACGGCAAGGCCGTCGCGCCGATGATCGCCGCCGACCGGCTGACGCGCGAGATCAGCGACGACGGCTGTGACAAGATTTCGCCCGAGTCCGAAGCCTTCGCCGCCCAGGAACAGAAGACCGGCGCCCAGACCCAGCTCGAGAACTACGCCATGGGTGCCTATTTCCGCTGCAAGGTGCAGATACCTCAGGCCATGCCCTATCTGCGCGCCGCGGCCGAGGGCGGGCAATATTACGATCCCTATTACCTGCTGCTGATCCAGACCGAGCTGCCGGACGATCCCGCCGCCGCGGCCAAGGATATCGACGTCGCCGTGGTGCAGAGCGCCAGTCCGGCGCAGTTCATCCCGCTGAAGGTGTCCGCCCTGGCCGGATTGAAAAAGACCGACGAGGCCGACGCCCTGGCCGCCGACTGCAAGGCCAAGCAGCCCGTCGACATCGGCACCGCCTGCATGGCGGCGGACGGCAAGGCCTATGACGGCAGCGCCTTTCCCGCCGACGACGGCAGCCAGACGGATGCCACCAAGACCCCGACGCCCCAGCCCTCGGCGATCGACCAGTTGAAGGGCTTTCTGGGCGGCGGCAAGAAGACCAATAGCGGCGGCAGCTAGCCCGACTGACACAGGATCGAGGAACGAAAAGATGCGAAGCGCCTTCCGGATCGTATGGATGGGCCTCGCGGCCCTGTCGGTGGCGGCGACGGCCCCGGCCTGGGCGCAATCCGGCGGCAGCTCAAGCGCGGGCGACAAGACGACCACGGTCATCATCGTCGCCAGGCCCAGACTGCCGGACGGCACGCCGGCCGTCCTGACCGACCAGCAGCGCCTCAGCCTGGTCGCACCCTTTGGCGGTGTGGCATCGAAACAGTGCGATCCCGCCAAGATGGGTTTTGTCGGTTCGCCGTCCGAGCAGGCCATTCACGACATCAACCACAATCCCAGCGACGACGGCTTTTGCGGCGGCCGAACCGAATTTGCCGGACTGGACGCCGGAAGGCGGCGCAGACGTGGCTTCTGGCGGCCGCCGCCCAGGGGCAGGCCGATGCGCTTTACGCCGTGGGCCTGATGGCGGACGACGGCGAACTGGACGGCAAGACGGATCCGGCGCGGGCCTTCGGCTTTTACAAGCAGGCCGCCCAACACGGGCAGGCGGCCGCCGAAACCGCCGCCGGCCTGGCCTATTATACGGGCCGGGGTGTCGCCCAGGACCTGACGGCCGCGCGCACATGGTTCACCCTGGCGGCCCGGCAAAGGGACGCCGACGCCATGTTCGACCTCGGCGTCATGCTGGCGAAAGGCGAGGGCGGCGAGGCCGATCCGGTCCTGGCCTATGCCTGGTTCACCCTGGCTGGCCGCATGGGCGTGGCCAATGGTGCCACGGCGGCGGCGGAGATCGCGGCGCGACTGACGCCCGATCAGACGCACAAAGCAGACGCGCTGCTGAATGGGGGCGCGGCCCAGACCGGGTTCCGGTGACCTACGCGAAAGCCCTGCACACAAGGGATGGCGACCGCCCGCGCTTTACAATGGCATCGCAATTATGTGGCGCTTTTGTTACAGCTCGCCACATATTGGCTTTGATATATCGTATACTATAGCCAGTATACGAGACTCTCCTGTATGACTGTCGCACCGATGTCATAGGAGGGGTCTGTCATGAAGTACCGCGTATTGAGTTGCGTTTCGATCCTGGCCCTGGGCGTGGCGCTGACCGCCGCCACGGCCTTCGCCCAGGATACCACGACGACCAAGAAGACCGATGACGACAAGGCGAAGGCCGAAGCCAAGGCGGATTCGACGGAAGTCGTCGTCACCGGCAGCCGCATCCGCCACCGCGGCGCGGCCAGCGCCACGCCGACCACGGTGATTTCGTCCGACCTGATCTCCAAGAGCGGTACGCGCCAGATCGCCGACCTGGTCAACCAGATGCCGTCCCTGGTCATCAGCCAGAGCGACCAGACCAGCAATGCCAACCGCGACAAGGATTCGATGGATGCCAGCCATCCGGGCCTGAACGCGCTCGACCTGCGCGGCCTCGGCACCAAGCGCACCCTGGTCCTGGTCGACGGCCGCCGCCACGTGCCGGGCGCGCCGGGCTCCTCGGCCGTCGACATCTCGACCATCCCCTCCAGCCTGGTCGAGCGGGTGGAAATCATCACCGGCGGCGCCTCGGCGCAATACGGCGCCGACGCCGTGGCCGGTGTCGCCAACTTCATCCTGAAGAAGAATTTCCAAGGCTATGAAGCCAATGTGCAGTACGGCAATTCGAACTATAACGACATGCCGAGCTACGGTGCCGACATCCTGTACGGCAAGAACTTCGCCGGCAACCGCGGCAACTTCACCGTCTTCGCCAGCTATGACCGCTCCGACGGCACCGTGTCCGGCCAGGATCGTCCGTGGACGGCGACCGGCAACCCTTGGTGGGTCAAGGGCAGCAACGGCGTCAACACCATCCTGGACGGCCAGCGCCTGCTCGCCTATTCGCCGCGCGCCCAGGTCCTGTTGGGCGGCAAGCCCTATACGTTCAACGACGACGGCACGATGCGCGCGCCGGTCCTGGGCTCCGCGGGCATCCTGCCCAACACCTACGACCTGACGGATTCCGGCTCGATCGCCAACCTGGAAACCAACGGCGGCGAATATGGCGGCCGCTATGACGGCTGGCTGCTGTCGGTGCCCAGCGAGCGCTTCATCACCCACGCGACGTTCGGCTACCAGCTGACGCCCAACATCCACTACTTCCTCGAGGCCGACTTCGCCCGCACTACCTCGCACGGCGAATACGGCGTGTGGTACGAAGGCGGCTCCAACCGCCTGTCCGCCGACAACCCGTTCATCACCGACGAGATGCGCGCCGCCAACGGCGGCACGGTCGACGACCTGGCCTTCGTGCGCCAGTATCCGGAATTCGGCCGCGCCAAGTCGTACTACAAGCGCAACATGTACGAGGTCGTCACCGGCTTCGACGGCAACCTGCCCAGCCTCATCGGCACCCACGACTGGAGCTGGTCGGCCTATTATTCCTACGGCAAGACCGAGGAAATCACCCACGACAGCAACGAGACCTCGAACGACCGCTACATGAAGGCGCTCGACGTCGTCACCGGTCCCGCCGGCAAGCCGGTGTGCCGCGTCACCCTGACCGACCCCAGCGATCCGTGCCTGCCGCTCAATCCGTTTAAGCCGGTCACCGCCGACGTCATCAAGTACCTGCAGTTCAGCACCGATCCCTCGACCTCGTCGCTGCAGCAGCACGTCGTTTCGGGCTATGCCACCGGCGGCCTCTTCAACCTGCCGGCCGGTGAGGTCCAGGTCGTGGTCGGCGCCGAATTCCGCAAAGAAATGAACGATATCGGCGCGGTGCCGCAATACGATCCGAGCAACCCCAAGTTCGTCGAGGACGACGGCACGATCCAGACCCCGCTGCACGGCGAATACGACGTCAAGGAAGCCTTCGCCGAACTGAGCGTGCCGATCCTGAAGGACCTGCCGTTCGCCCAGAAACTGTCGCTCGACGCCGCCATCCGCGGCTCGGACTATTCGACCGCCGGCAAGACCCAGGCCTACAAGTACGGCCTGCAATGGGCGCCGGTGAGGGACCTGCGCTTCCGCACCACCTATGGCCAGGCCGTGCGCGCGCCGGACATCAGCGAAGTCTTCACCGCCTCGTCGATCAGCGGCGCCTGGCTGAGCGACCCGTGCAACTACTACAACCTGCCGCAACGCGTCGACCGGACCCAGTACACCGCCGCCAACTGCGCCGTCACCGCGCCGGCCAACAAGAACGACTACTGGCTGTGGCTCGACGTCATCAAGAAGGGCAATCCCGACCTGAAGGTCGAGACGGCCAAGACGCTGACGGTCGGCCTGGTGTTCCAGCCGCGCTTCCTGAAGGATTTCTCGCTGTCGGTCGACTATTACGACATCGACCTGCGCAACGTCGTCTCGGCGATGGACCCGCAGACCATCCTCAACAAGTGCATGGACTCGCCGACGCTCAACAACGAATATTGCGGCATGATCACCCGCGACCCGGTGACCCACAACCTGGTCTCGGTCGTGCAGCAGAACATCAACCTGGCCGAACGCAAGAACCGTGGCGTCGACATCGAAGGCGACTACGCCTTCAACCTGTCGGATATCGGCCTGCGCGGCAACAGCGGCCGCATCAGCATCAACACCGTCTATACCCACCTGCTGGAAAACACCTATACGGCCGACCCGGACAACCCCCAGGTCGTCACCGATACGCTGGGCATCTTCGGCTTCCCGGAATGGAAGGGCGTGACGCGCTTCAACTACGAGCGCGGACCGCTGTGGCTGAGCTGGAGCCTGCGCACCTTCTCGGGCATGCGCCAGACGACGACGATCACGCCGGACGCCTACGATCCGTACCGCACCAAGCCGATCGCCTACAGCGACTTCTTCGCCGCCTACAAGATCAAGAAGAACATCACCCTGGGTCTCGGCATCAACAACGTCTTCAACAAGGCGCCACCGCGTTATCCGGGCGCCGAAGCCGGCGGGGCCTATTTCGGCGACGAAGGCTGGCAATCGGGCATCTTCGACGTCATCGGCCGCACGATGCACATCAGCCTGAAGTTCACGAACTAAGATCGCGATCTATCGAAGACGGCCTCCCGCAGGTTCCTGCGGGAGGCCGTTGACGCGTTTGGATACCATGTCATTTTGAGCCGACAGGGAGACTCAAAATGACAACAATCGATCGCCGCCAGGTGTGGCGGGGGGCCGCCGCGACGGCCGCTGCCTTGGCGACGCCGGCCGTGGCCGCGCCGCGCACGGACGTGGCGCAGTGGGACATCTTCGAGGTCGCCCTCAAAGGGCCGTCAACCGGCAACCCGTTCCGCGACGTGTCCCTGACGGCGACCTTCAGCCAGGCCGGCCGCGACATCACGGTCACCGGCTTCTACGATGGCGAGGGCGTCTACAAGGTCCGCTTCATGCCGGACGCGCAAGGACTTTGGACCTGGCGTACGCGCAGCACCACGAAAACGCTCGACAGCAGGACCGGCACGCTGCGCTGCGGTCCGCCCGTAGCCGGCGTCCACGGGCCGGTCGGCGTGCGCAACGGCCATCATTTCGGCTATGCCGACGGCACGCCCTTCTTTCCGTTCGGCACCACCAGCTACGCTTGGGTCCACCAGTCCGACGCCTTGCAGCAGCAGACCCTGGCGACCCTGGCGAAAGGGCCGTTCAACAAAATGCGCATGTGCGTCTTTCCGAAGTCGTACGAATACAATCACAACGAACCGGCCCTATATCCGTTCGTCCGCGACGCGGCCGGAAAGAGCGACTTCACCCGCCCGGAGCCGGCCTTCTTCCGCCACCTCGAAGCCCGCGTCGCCGACCTGGGCCGGCTCGGCGTCGAATGCGACCTGATCCTGTTCCATCCCTACGACCGCTGGGGCTACGCCACGATGAGCGCGGCGGACGATGACGCCTATCTGCGCTACGTCCTGGCGCGCCTGTCAGCCTATCGCAACATCTGGTGGTCGATGGCCAATGAGTACGACCTGATGAAGGCCAAGACCACGGCCGACTTCGACCGCCTGCTGCGGATCGCGCAGAAAGACGATCCTTACGGCCGGCTGCGCTCGATCCACTACAGCCGCACGCTTTACGACTATGCCCAGCCGTGGGTGACGCACGCCAGCCTGCAGACGGCCGATTTCGACAAGACGACCGAGCGCCTCGGGGCCTGGAAAACGCCGGTCGTCTATGACGAGGTGCAGTACGAAGGCAATCTCGACCGCCGCTGGGGCAACCTGTCGGGCGAAGAGATGACCTGGCGGTTCTGGCGCGGCGTCATCGCCGGCGGTTACGTCACCCATGGCGAGACCATGCTCGACCCGGCCGACGCTTTCAACGACGCCGGCACGCCCGTCCTGTGGTGGGCGCACGGCGGCGCGCTGAAGGGGACAAGCCCCACGCGCATCGGCTTCCTGCGCCGGCTGGTCGAGGAAACCGCGGCCGCGGGCGGGGCGTTCGCCGGCCTTGAGGCCGATACCGTCAACTACTACCCCAACGCCCATGGCCTAAGCCACGACGGCAAGGCGGTGGCGTCGATCCTCTACTTCACGGACTACCATTCGCCGATCTGGTACGAATTCCCGCTGCCCGAAGGCACCTTTGCCGCCGAGCTGATCGATCCGTGGGCGATGACGCGCACGCCGGTCGACGGCCATTTCACCGGCAAGACCAAGCTGCGCCTCAGCGGCAAGCCCTATCAGGCGGTGCTGTTCAAACGGGTGTAGCGGCCGGCCCGGCGCCGGGCACCGTCAAATTTGTCTGTTGGCGGGGGTGGGAAAGCCGTGTCAGGGTGAGGGGCATCTCACCCAGAGGCTTCTTCATGCTGCGTCGTACCTTCCTGGCCGGTCTGGCCCTGAGCCCCGTTGCCGGCCGCGCCTTCGCGGCGCCCGCGCTGCCGACCGTCAAGACGGCGAAGATCACCCTGCTGTCGACCATGCTGGCCGATGGCGACGAACTGGGCGAGTGGGGCTTCTCCGCGTTGGTCGAGGTCGATGGCCGCACCTTCCTGTTCGACACCGGCACCAATCCCGACCTCGTCCTGACCAATGCCAAGGTGCTCAAGATCGACCTGTCGCCGGTCGAGGACGTCATTCTGTCGCACAATCATTCGGATCACACCGGCGGCCTTCTGACCCTGCGCCGCGAGCTGATGAAGGCCAACCCGAAAGCGATGAGCCGGGCCCACGTCTCGGCCGGCATCTTCACGCCACGCTGGACCAAGGACGGCGCCGACGACAACGGCCTGGCGCCGCTGAAGGCCCCGTATGAAGCCATGGGCGGCCAGTTTGTCGTCCACGACGGCCCGTCGCCCCTGTTGCCGGGCGTGTGGTTCACCGGCCCGGTGCCGCGGCCCCACGACGAGACCAACTGGCAACCCGGCCTGACCATGGACGGTCCGAAGGGCCGCGTGCAGGACAATGTGCCGGAAGACGGCGCGCTGGTCATGCTGAGCCCGCGGGGCAGTATCATCCTGACCGGCTGCGGCCATGCCGGCATCGTCAATATCGCCGACGACGCCCAGGCGATGACCGGCCATGCGCCGGTGCTGGCGGTCGTCGGCGGGCTGCACCTGTTTTCCAAGCCCGACGCCGTCGTCGACTGGACCGGCGCGCAGTTGAAGCAAAAGGGCGTCAAATACCTGCTGGCCGCCCACTGCACCGGCATTGAGGCGACCTATCGCCTGCGCCAGGTGATGGGCCTGACGCGGCAAACGGCGGTGGTCGGCGCGACCGGCGCGTCCTACAGCCTGGCCGGTGGCATCTCGCCGGGCGAGATCGCGGCCTGACACGCCTGCCGGACAGCCCCGTCGCAAAAACCCCTCCCGCTTGCACGGGAGGGGTATTCCGGTTGCGGAACGCCGGTGTGCTCTAGCGGTGCGGCGTCATGTTCGGCGTCGCCGGGGACGGGCTGCTGGCCGACATGCCCATGTCGCCCATGGGCGGCATCGAGGGTGACATCGAACTCGACATCATCGAACTGGCGGCCATGGATGACGAGGACGACATCGCGCCGCCCATCTTCTTGTGCTTCATTTTGGGCGTCTTGGACATGCTGCTGCCCGACATGCTGTCGGAAGACATGGACGACGACATGGACGAAGACATGGACATGCCGCTGCCCATGGCCGACTGGGCCTGGGTGAGGGCGGGAACGGCGGTGGCGCCGGCGGCCAGGAGGACGGCGGCGGCGATCGGAAGAAAGGCGCGCATGATCGGTTTCCTTTGTAGGGTAAGAGACGAAAGGCGGGGGAATGAACGCGGCACGAGGCATGCGGGAAAAGCGCGATGGCGCGGGCATGCATCGGGAATACGTTTTGGCGAGCCTCAGGGTTTCATGGCCGGCATAAAAAAGCGCCGCGCTTTTCGGGGGCAGCCATATCTGCCTGGACGGCCGACCGTCACTTCGGTGCGGCCATCACCACGCCGACCATGATGGCGGCATAGTGCGCCGCCGCACCGGCCAGGACGTGGCCGTGCCAGATCGCCCGGCGAAACTTCAGCCGCTCGACCATGAACAGCAGCGCGCCCACCGAATAGACGACGCCCCCGGCCGCCAGGAGGACAAGCGTCGCCAGCGGCGCCGCCTCGACAAGCGGCTTGATGGCGACCAGCACGATCCAGCCAAGCGCCAGGTACAGGGCAATGGTCACGGCGTCCTTCGCGGCGGGCAGGAACAGCTTGCTTAGTATGCCCAGCCCGGCCAGGCTCCACACCGCGACCGTCATCCCCCAACTCCACGCGCCGTGCAGAAGCTGGGTGGTAAAGGGCGTGTAGCTGGCGGCGATCATCAGGAAGATGCCGACGTGATCGAGCCGGTAGAGGAAGCCCTGCCATTTCGGCCGGGCAAAATTGTAGGCCGTCGAAAAGGCGAACATGGCGATGAAGCCCATCGCATAGACGCTGATCGCCGCGGCGCGCCCGATGAGCCCGTGACTGACCGCCAGGGCCAGGGCGATCCCGCCGCCGGCCACGGCCAGCGCCAGACCCGCCAGGTGAACGACGAGATCGGCCAGCCATGCGGCGCGATGCGGATAATGCGGAAGCGTAGAAATGGGCGCAGGCCTTGTGAACGATACGGCGCCTGCGATCCTAAGCCCGCCCCTTGAAAGGAATCGATGCCGAAAGCCTTTTGCCCGCGGTCAGGCGAACCGCCGCGTCACGCCGCCGTTCTTCAGGACCAGGCTGGTCCCCGGCGTCACCGTCGTCCAGGTCTCGTTGCGGGTGAGGGGCTGCGACGCCAGGACCAGTACGCGGTCGTCGGGCGTCGTTTCCTTGGAAAAGTCGACCTCCAGGTCCTCGTCGATCAGGCTGGCCTGGCCGAACGGCGCGCGGCGTTCGACATAGCACAGCTTGGTCGAGCAACTGGCGTACAGGGTCTGGCCGTCGCTGAGCAGGGCGTTGAAGACCCCCAGCGTGCGCAGATGGGCGAACAGGGTGGCCACCGTCCGCGCCAGCGTGCCTTCGGCCGGGCGGCGCTCGAAGCGTTGCCGCAGTTCGCCCATGATCCAGCAGAAGGCGTGCTCGCTGTCGGTCGTGCCGATCGGCGTCGACTGGTGCAGCGGATAGGTCTTGATGCCCTTCAACTGGCCGTTATGGGCGAATGTCCAGCGCCGCCCCCACAGTTCGCGCGTGAACGGATGGGTGTTTTCCAGCGACACGCGCCCGCGATTGGCCTTGCGGATATGGGCGATGACGACGCAGCTCTTGATCGGATAGTCGCGCACGAAGCGCGCCAGTTCGGATTCCGCGCTGGGCGTGGGGTCGAGCAGGGTGCGGCAGCCCTTGCCCTCGTAGAAGGCGATGCCCCAGCCGTCGGTATGCTTGCCGGTGCGTCCGCCGCGCTGGGCCAGCGCCGCGAAGCTGAAGCGGATATCCGTCGGCACATTGGCGCTCATGGCCAGCAGTTCGCACATGTCAGCGAGTCTCGGTGGTCGGGGCAGAGGTTATGCCGCGTTCGCCGGCCCCGGTCTAGGCCCGCGTGCCCAGCAGGCCGAACATCGCACCCTGCGGATCGCGGGCAACGACGGCCCACATGCCGCCCGGAACCTCCATCGGCGGCAGCTGGATGGCCCCGCCGCCCGCCGTGATGCGCCCGACCGCCGCGTCGATATCGCCGGTGCCGAAGTAGAACAGCCAGGCCTGGCGGGGCAGGGGGTTGTTCATCAGGCCGCCGGTCTGCACCCCGTCGGCGGTGAAGGTCTGGTAGAGGCCCATCGGCCCCATGTCGACGGCCTCGGATTTGGCCCAGCCGAAACGGCCGGCATAGAAGTCGAAAGCCTTCACGGCATCGGTGGCGTGGTATTCGTTCCAGCCGCAATGGCCGTTCACACCCGGCGCATAGGCTTCGCTGCGGCCATCCTTCGGCGCCGGCGTCATGACGTAGATCAGCGCGTCCTGCGGATCGGCGACCAGGGCGATACGGCCGACCTCGGGGATGTCGTTGGCCGGCCAGGCGACCTTACCGCCCGCCGCCTCGAAGGCCTTGATCTCGGCGTCGACGTCGGGGACGCTGACATAGCCGAACCAGGCCGGCGGCATGTCGGCCTGGGGCATCGACATCATGCCGCCGACGCCCTTGTCGCCGGCGTAGATGTGGCGGTAGTCCATGCCCGGTGTCACGCCGGCCTTGATCGACCAGCCGACGACGTCGCTGTAGAAGGCGATCGCCGCGTCGAGATCGGACGTGTTCAGTTCGTACCAGATGAAGTGGCCGGCCATGGTGCGTCTCCCTGTTTGCCGCACCCTAGCCGAATACCGGCGTTCGCGTAAGGCGGCGCGATCACTTCGTCGCAAGCACGCCCGCGGTATCCAGGATATCCATCACCTGGCGCGCCCGGCCTTCGCAGTCGCCGCTCAACAGGTTGGACAGGCAGACGACGCCGATGTGGCTTGCCGGAAAGTGCGCCATATAGGTGTTGGTGTCGAGATCCTCGCCGGCATAGTCGAGATATTTCAGGCCCTTGTAATCGCGCCACACCAGGCCCAGCGCATCGTTGACCTTGTCGTGCCTGAACTTTTCGGTGCGGTACATCAACGCGACGTAGCCCGCGCCGCCGGCCCTGGGGTGATCGAAATTGTCCTGCCATTTCGCCAGGTCGTCGATAGTCGAGAACACGCCCGATCCGCCATAATGCGGCGAGACGCGGTTCAGCCGCACCCACGTCCCGTCGGTGCGCGCCTTGATGCCGACCTTCTTCAGCTCGCCTATGATCTCGGGTGAACGCGGCGCATAGCCGACGGCCCGGTGCGGAATGACCTCGGTCGTATCGTCGTCGACCAGGGTCGCGCCCATATCGAGCGGGGCGAAGAAGCGCGCCCGGAGGAAATCGTGCAGGCTCTGGCCCGAGACTTTTTCGACGATCCGGGCGATCAGCATGAAATTGATGTTGCGATAGGCCCATTGCGTGCCGGGCGCGAAGGCCAGGGGGCGTGACAGGGACGCCTTGATGGCGTCGTCGATGTCGAAATAGGCGTCGGAAAACCACGGCTCGCCGTTCGGCCGCTTGACGTCGGTATAGTCGACCAGGCCGGAGGTCATGTAGACCAGATGCCGGACCTGCAAACCCGGGCCATAGCGCTTCGCCTCGGGGATGTATTTTTCGACCGGATCGGTCAGCCTGACCTTGCCTTCCTGGATCAGCACGGCCAGGGCCGATGCGGTGAACTGCTTCGACAGGGACGCCAGGTGAAAGGCCGTGTCCGGGGTAATGGCCACGCCGTCGTCGAGATTGGCCGCGCCGTAGCCATGGGCATAGAGCACATGGCCGTCGCGTACCACGCCTATGGCATAGCCCGGACCGTCCAGGGCGGCCCGGTCGGCGAAGACCGCGTCGATCTTCGCCTGCACGGCGCCATCCAGGGTCTGCCCAGCAGCGCCCGTCGCCGACAGCAGCATCGCCGCCACGATCACTTGAAGCTTCATCATCGCGCCCCTCATTCCGCGTCGAACCGCTTAAGCACCCAGGCCTTCAGCGCCTCGGTGTCGGAGATGTTGCCGTCATAGGCGACCTGCGGCGTGAACGGTCCGATGCGCGCGGGCAGGGACGGGGCCGCCTTCTGCAGGGTGGAGAACTGGCCCAGGCCCGACGGCAGGTCCTCGGCGCGCACCTCCATATAGTGGGTGGCGGCGTTGGTCGGCTGGCCCAGCTGGATGGCGCCCAGTTCACGGAAACGCTCGACCATCAGCAGGCACGACGAGAAGCACGCAGCGTCGGTGACGATCACCAGCTTGCCCTTGAACGCAGGGTGCGGCGGCACGGCCGGCGCCTTGGCGGCGGCGCAATGGCCGGGCACGCCGGTCAGCGCCTGGTGGTTGGTCAGCGCCGTGGCCACGGCTTCGGCGTCGCCATGCCGGCCGCGCGCATCGCCTTGAGATTGCCGGGCGAGGCGCGCCACACCGATTCGCAGCCCGGCGGGCCGGCGGCGGGCTCGATCGCTTTCAAGGGCGCATCACCCAGCAGGAGCGCCGCCAGGCGGTCGCCATAGGGCGAGCTGCCGCCGCCATTGCCGCGCACGTCGACGACGACCAGAGGTGCCTCGCGCAGCTCGGCCTGCTTGTTCTGCACCGCCTTCAGCACGTCCTCGGCGCGCGCGTCCAGCATCTCCAGCGAGATCCACCACGCCTTGCCGGCCGGGGCCACGCCGAAACCGGCGGCGCCGGCGACGTGCATATGGCTACGCGCGGCGCGCAGTTCGTCCAGCGTGACCGGCCGCCAGTTCAGTGTCTGCTGGACGATCTGCCGGCCGGCCTGGAAACGGCAGGCGGCGGGCGCGGGAACGAAGGGATTGCCGTCGTCGATCATCAGCCAGAACGAGGCGAAGATCTGCTGCGCCTCGACCGACGGATCGGAGATGTGCGTGCCCAGCCGCTTGTAGGCCAGGGTGGCGACCTCCGTGCCGTCGCAGCTGATCAGCCGCGCCCCGTCGGGTGGCCCGTCCGGCGTCACGCCGTCGACGCGCCACGCGCCGATCTGGCGCGACACCAGGAAGCCCGGCCAGCGCAGGCCAGTGGGCGCGGACCTGGCGCTCCAGCGGATATGGTCGTCGCCCAGCCCGGTGGCGAAGGTGCGCAATACCGCCGCCATGCCGTCGGCCGAGGTCACCTGCGGTACCAGTGCATGGGCGCGTTTGGAGCTGGCGTTGAAGCGGGCGATGAAGGCCGGATCGTTCATCGCCAGCGCCATGGCCGGATGATTGTCGCGGATCAGCGTCTCGGCCGCCGTCAGGTCGGCCTCGGTCAGGGCGCGCCAGTCCCCGGCCGGCGCCGGTGACGGTATTTCCTGGGCATGGGCGCCGCCGGCCATAAGCGCCAGCGCGCAGATCCATCCACGAATATGTCGCATGCTACCCCTTTCGCAAACCGTGACGATGCCACGGCCATCGGCTTTTGCAAGACCGCAAACGCGCGTTAACGCCTATGGAAAATTGACGTTCCGCCGGACGCATCCCTGTAGGAAACCGAATTGGCCGCCGGTGTACTGATGGGACGCGTTCAGTAGGGAGGTCGTCCATGGCCCGGCATTCGGCTTGTATTCTGGTTTGCGTTCTGACGGTTGCCGGCGGGCCCGCCCTGGCGCAAGGTCCGCAACCGGTGAACGGCGACCTGATCGGCGCCCCCGCCAGCCAATATACCGTCGTCTCCGGCGACACCCTGGCCACCATCGCGCGGCAGGCGCACATCGGCTATGTCGAGCTGCTGTCGGCCAATCCGGCACTGATCTCGACCACCATCCATCCGGGCGAGACACTGACCCTGCCGACCCAGCGGCTGATGCCGCACCTGCCCGACGGCGACCATCCCGGGATCATCGTCAACCTGGCGGCGCTGCGCCTGTTCCGCGTCGATGCCGGCGGCGACGTGACGACCTTTCCGATCAGCGTCGGCAAGGAGGGCTGGGACACGCCGACGGGCGCCACCCAGATTACCACCAAGCGCAAGGATCCGACCTGGACGATCCCGGCCTCGATCCGCGCCCAGGACCCGAAGCTGCCCGCCGTCGTGCCGGCCGGACCCGACAATCCACTGGGCCAGTTCGCCATGAACCTGGGCTGGCCGGGCTACCTGATCCACGGCACCAACCATCCCTACAGCATCGGCCGTCCGTCAAGCCACGGCTGCATGCGGCTTTACCCGGAAGACATCGAGGCCCTGTTCAACATGTCGTCGGTCGGTGACACCGTCACCGTCATCGATACGCCGATGACGCTGGGCCAGGCGGGCGGCGACCTCTACCTCCAGGTCACGCCGACGCGCGCTCAGGCCAAGGAAATCGCCGGCTTCAGCCAGCCCGAGCCGCTCGATGAAAACGACCCGACCGTGGTGGCGATGAAGTCGCAGCTCAGCGTCCTGGCGGGGCAGGGCGTGCATTCCGACGACACCGCGGTGATCGGGGCCATCTTCCGCCACGACGGCATGCCGGTGGTCATCGCCCATAACCTGCCGTCAGGCCTCCTGGCCCAAAGCCTGCACCCGGCGAAGGTCCAGCTGGCGCAGGCGCCCGCGGCGGTCGCCACATCGCCGGCCGCAAGCCCCTCGCTCGGCGCCATGTTCATGCGCGCGGTGATGACCGTCATCGACGGCGTCTCGTCGCTCATTCACAAATTACAGTCGACCTGATCACGGCCAGTTTATAAGGAAGCGATACGGACGCCGCGACAAAGCCATCATTTTAAGGCATGCTCCTGGGCAGTAACCAGGAGTACCCATGAACAGACGCCAGCTGATCGGCGCCACGTCCGCCGTCCTCGCCATGGCCGCCCTGCCGGCGCTGGCGGACGAAAAATCCTCATCCTCAGGTCTTCTCGCTCAGGCCCGCGACGCCATGGCCCGGCACCGCGACCGCGTGCGCGACACCGACCGCATGGCCATCGTCGACTTCGGCCAGCATTCGTCGAAGCCGCGCTTCCACCTGATCGACCTGAAGGCCGGCACGGTGCAGAGCTTCCTGGTGGCGCACGGCCGCGGCTCGGACCCGGCGCATACCGGCTGGCTGAAAAGCTTCTCCAATGTCGACGGTTCGGCGGCCAGTTCGCAGGGCGCCTACCTGACCGGCGAGGCCTATGAGGGCAAGCACGGCCATTCGCGCCGCCTGACGGGCCTGGACGCCGAAAACTCCAACGCCCTGTCGCGCGGCATCGTCATCCACAGCGCCTGGTACGTCACGCCGGACATGGCGGCGGGCCCCGGCATCGGCCGCAGCGAAGGCTGCTTCGCCCTGTCGGCCAGGGACCACGCCACGGTGATGGATCAACTGGGCGCGGATTGCCTGCTGCTGGCGGTCAAGGCGTAAGCCCGGCGATGTGGCGGTCGCATTCGTCGAAGGCCACCTGCAGGTCCAGTCCCGTCGCCATCGCGGCCTTTTCATAGGCTTCCCGGGCTTCCCGCCAGAAGGCCTGCGCCGTTTCGGGCGACCCATGCCGTGCCTGCCATAAAGCCATGGGCCGGCGGCAATTGGCGACATCGAGGTCCGGCGCGGGCGCTAGCGACCGGTAAAGGTCCCACGCCGCCTGATAGCCCTGCCAGGCCGCGTCGCTCTCGCCCAGTTCTTCGTGCAGGTCGGCGGCGTGGCGCATCGCCGACGCGCGGGCGGCGATGATCACCAAGCTGATCCGGTACCGGGGCCTGGTCGAGACCACGGCGAAAACGCCGGCCG
>FTIZ01751930.1_pt1 | contig 20278 bp, 17 predicted proteins | sample 1658381 | NCBI WGS metagenome assembly FTIZ01 (sample SAMEA3914822, study PRJEB12502) | metagenome | biome: forest; material: soil | place: USA | collected 2012-03-12 | depth 0.1 m
GACTGGGCGCGGTTGAACACGGAGAGTTCGGTCTGGAATCCGGAGAAGCACCGCCCTGGCGAGCCTGAGGTACACGGGAAGATGTTCTACCCGCAACGGTTTCAGTCCATGTCGACGACGACATATCGGTGGAGTATGCTGAGGTTCGGTCTCGGTGGCCGTCAGTGCATCGGGAAGAACTTCGCGTCGCGGATCATGAAGCAGTTTCTTCTCGAGGTCTTGACCCGGTATCATGTGGAACTGGATGGCGACAGACCAGTGAAGCAATGGGGAACTATCAATGTCGAGCTGAGGGATGACCGGTTCACTGTCATGCCGAAACAGAATGTTCGGTTCGTCAAGATCTGAAGGAGATATGGTGCAAGAAGTTGAATTCTGTTCGATATTCTAGATAGCAGAGGGAACTGAGAGAAACTAAGAACTCGCAATAACTAGCATCGTCAATCCTGCTGTTGGACTAACTTGCATCGAACACAAACGCTGTGTGCCGTTCATGTTCGAGACCCGAACCGGAGAAGCTTGCCTTACACCGGCCCTGGGTGGCAGTGGATGCAGGGTTAGTCTGTGGCCATTTTAGAGGTGGAAACAACAGGTGGCATTCACGGCAGTGTTCAGTTAACCGGGCCAATATTGACTACACCAACTGTGTCTGTACTCCGGACCTCCTCGGAGTTAATAAGGTGGGTTACCTTCGAGCTGACCTGCTCGACCAGGGTCCGGAATGAAGTATTCCGTACGTATACGAAATACACGCACTGTGCGTAATGTGGCGCGGTTTATGAAGTTAATAACCCGCGGATGATCCGCGCGCACGGAAGACTTCCTCCTTCGGCCCTCCTTTGGCCATGTGAAGCGGTCGGCGAAAGCCCAACCCAATCCTGCAGCAACGCCCGCGGTTTATCCACGCGTAGTCCATTCCCGCTAACCATTCCAGAATAATCCATCATGAAACGAAGAGCGGTTGATCCCGCCGACGAGCCGCAGCATGGACGGCGCCAACCACAAACGTCGTGCGACTCTTGCCGGAGGCGGAAGCTCAAGTGCGACCGCGGAGAGCCGTGTTCGAGCTGCATAACGCGTGGGTTGCCCTGCCGTGGGCAGCCCAGTGCCAAATGGCCGGCAATGGATCAAAGGTCGGGATGTTTCATGTTTTCAGGGCGATACACTCCTATTGCTGTGTTCATTAGCAGCTGACTCCTCCCAAGTCCAATTCCATCGGCGAATGACAGTATTCTACGGAGACTTCACGCTCTCGAGCAGGCCGTTTTTGCAAACCGCAAGGATGAGCGAGGCTTTCGCGGGATGAGCTCTGGGGATAGCGCGGCCAACACACCACGGCAGCCAGCAGAAGGAGAGGACGCTGAGGATGACCAACAAACCCCCGCTGCCATGATGGGGCTCAGCCGACCGGGGAGCCTCAAGTTCAGGATTCGCCCTAACCCACCCAAGGACCCGTTTCCCTTTGCTGAAGGCTCCGCGCCGACACCAGGGTGTGTGTGGATGATGCCCAGGGCGCAGGCCATGGCGTTGTTACAAGATTACCTGAGCCATGTGTACCCCCTCCTTCCTGTCATTCACGGGCCGACGACCCGAGATCTGATACGAAAGTTCTATGACGGAATTTCCCGCGGAGAACAACTCCCACCTCACACGGCAGCTCTAGTGTTAGGAATGGGCGCAGTCAGTGCGTATCTGTGGCAGCCAGACACCGGGCACCACAGCCGCTTTTCGTGTGCCAAAGACGCCGCAGAGGCATCGCTTGTATGGCGGGACTGGGCGTCTGACATCTTGACCACCACCGCGACTCAAGGGCCTGGCGCTAGCACACTGGAGGAGGTGCAGGCTTGGACACTGCTGTCCTTTATGATCCAGAATGTTGAGGGCTGCTCTTATCGCTTTCGGATCTTTCACAACCAGTCGCTTACTGCCGCCCGCGAGTGCCTGCTTCACCTGATCGACAGTCCGAAATATGGACGCAGCGATGATGGTGTGACTCGCGAAATCAAGCGAAGGATTTGGTGGCATATTGCTGCGACGGATTGGTAAATCCACGCGAAAAAGCACAGAACTGAGCGGTTGGCTGACTAGCACCAGGCTACTTGGTTTCATGGGCGGTCCAACCGAAGGCACATATTCCGTTCAGCCACGACATATGAATGTGAAGTACCCGAGAAACCTGAACGACAACGACATCGTGACCTTTGACGACTCAACCAACTCCCCCGTCAACCACTCCACTCAGATGTCGTATTTCTTGCAAAGAATACGCATTGGGGAAATCATCAGGGCCGTTCTCGATGCCAGCCATCCTGGAAGCCCCGATGGAGACATCACCGACTACGACCAGATTCTCACCCTTGACCGCCTGTTTGAACAGGCCTTCCTTGACCTGCCGCCATTCTTCCAAGGCCAGCGGCCCCTCCCGCCTCAAAAGCTTGACACCCTGGAACTCCAGCGCGTCATCATTCAGCTTGGCCTGCTCTCCCGCCGCGCGCGTTTACACCGTCCGTTTCTCCTACAGCAACGCCGGTACGAACCCCACCACCACCGATCTCGGGAGATATGCCTGCAATCAACCCGGGCCGTGGTCGCCCTCTCCATCAACATCATTCAATTTTCATTAAACCTCAATCAAAGCGGCACAACCTCGTCCACGCGGCGCTACCCCGAGGCCGAGAGGTCAGACACCGGAAAAGGCTTGTCGGCCCACCGCCTCGGCCTCATCATCAACCACCTCTCGACAGCGTGCACCGTACTCGCCATCTACGCCGGCTCATCCTCCTCCTCCAGCAGCAACCCGGGAATAGCACGAGACAATACAACAGACAAGCTCGAGTGGGAAGATGTATCCGACGAGCTGGCCCAGGCGTGCCGTGTCCTCGGCGCCCTTGAGGCCGAGTCCCCCGTAGCGGCGGATATGTTGCGGAACCTCGTCGCTCTTCTGAAGCGGTACCGCGTCCAGGGTGCTGGCTCCGAGAACGATGTTTCGAAGCAGGCGGTCGCCGATGCGACGGCAGCAGCAGTACAGGACGAAATGCAGTGGGGGGCTGTGAATCAGACGGCGGCGGTTTCCCGTTTTGCTGAGCCGGGGCCGCTGGTTGATGAACGGGCCGTGGCTCCGGTTTCGGATGACGCGAGTTTCAATCTGGATGGGTTGTGGGACGACTTTGTGATGGACTCTTGTCACAATTATGATCAACTGTTTGCGGACTTGGACTACTACTGTGGGGTTGCGTAGAAACCCATCTGGCATGTCTAGTACGCAGTGAATGCCAAGGGACGAAAGTGCAGAGGTAAGATGGGGGTATGTATAGGGCTAGTTGAGGTTAAGAACCATAGACTAGTTGACTGAAAAGAAAAGTGTGGAATATAACATCACGGCGGCGTTGACGTTACGGTGTGAAAGAGGTGGGCTCCCTTGATCTCTCGCTCGAACCTCCAAAAATATGCTCTAACTTAGCCGGATCTGCTTGTTGCTGCGCGGCAGCTTCTCCTAATTCTCAGCTTTCTGCATGAAGCCTATGGCAATGCGTTTTGCCAGATTTTGCTTCCATTCCAACAACATGACAACAGTGGTATCCTCAACCTGCCAGTTCCTCTCCTCCGTCCCCGCCATCCCCTTTACCCCGCGGTACATATCCACCGTCGCCATTTTAACCAGCTCAAACCCATCTGGATCTGGGGCGTTTGTCACATAGCCCTTGATATTATTTTCATACCCGTGGCGGGAATCGCCACGGGTATACATCCCATAACCTTCTCCCGTGCATGCCCATGTGATTGCGCTCCGATCCAAAGATGCGAAAGGCGCCGTCTCGCCCTCGAACTCGAGTACCGGCGAGCTGGCCACGTCTATTTCAGCCAGCCTGTCAAGGTCTTGCAGTGTTTTCTGCGCAGATGCGTCGTCCTGCTGCGCCACGAGCTTCTCGTTCACCTCGGGATGCCAGATCTCCGATGAACATCGCGGGACCACGATTGCGTCTCCACACTGGAGCCGCACGAAGAACTGCCCTACGCAAGGCCGGACACGCCTAAAAAGAAGACGAGAGTGGTAAACGTACTCCGAGTACGAGGCTTCACCTTCCCAAGCCATCCACGACCAGCTCGGCCCCAGCAGCCGCGATACCTGAGTTTGGGGGTCCACTCGGACTCGTCTGTTCAGGAGGCCCCACGGGAGCCAGAGCAACGCCCAGTCTAGGACACCGGACGGCATGCCTAGAAGGAGGCGCCATCCGATTCTTTGCTTCAAGACGGCGCGTATCCCATCGAAGGCATTTGCAATGTCGCCGGGATCCGTCAGGAGCCGTGACGAATACTGCGCCACGATGGCGGAAAAACGACTCAGCCGCCGTATGTTGGGCGAGTCGAGCACCGCCAACAGCGTTGCCGCGTCCAAGTCCGGCCCGCCGACCAAGGCTCTCAGCTCGTTGACATCGATCCGGTCGATCGTGTTCGGGAGGTATTTGATCTGCTCGCCCACGCTCCCGCTCGCGCATTCGAAGTACGCCTGGTTCTCGGTGAAATACAGACAGCGGCGCGACATCAGACGCTCCTGGTACGTCCAGGCCCGCTTCTCGTACGTCCGACCTGTCATCACCGTAGGGAGATCAGATAGCTGGATTGTCATGGGGTCCACGTCCACCTTTTCGATGAGCTGCGGTCGACGTGTAGACACGCCAGGTAAAGGGGCACTAGAGGACTCCCCGGACAGTGCGACAATAGTGATCCAAGACGACCCGTAGATTTCGGCCATTTGCCGAATTTGCGCCATCTTGTTGTCGTGGTCGTCCTGCACGATGCACAAGGTGTCAACCCAGAGATACTGCAGCTTCAGTTTAGTCACGACGGCCATGCTGTCCACGACCACGCCTTGCAGCTGTTGTTGATCCAGAGCCCCTGGTTTCTGAAGTTCCGCGAGGTTTTCCTTGAGTGTAAGGAACTGCGTTTGATTGCCCCAGACATAACTCAGAGCGGCGTAGCGCAAGGGCTGGTCGGAACCGCTGAACCGTTTCTTCACGAGACACTTGTTCGGCACGTCCACCAAGATGAGCTCATGCTTATCAGTAAGCCGTGACTTGACTGCACATGCCGATCCGTGTTCTGACTCGCATTCTGAGATCAGGCCCGCGATCGTATCAACATCCCACGACGTCTTCGTCTCGAAACGTGTGATGCCACAAAGTTCCGCACAGGTATCGTAGAGCGAGTGCACGGGGCCCATCCACAAGTAACCGCCTCGTGTGGGCTTCATCTGGAGATGGAGGTGGAAGTTGTGAATGTGCTGGGGGTTCCGAGAAAGCGCGAGTTGCAGATTCTCGGGCTCGGAAAACGAAGGCTGGTAGGACCAGATTCGGGAGGGCGTGGATTTGGCTCGCTGAGAATTTTCCAAGGCTTCCCGACAGCCAATGGCCAGGAGACGACAGAATCGGCAGTTGACCCGCTCGAACAGCTCCTTTGCGGTTCCAATATCGATAGTGACGTCGGCGCTGGACCACTGAATTCTGGCGCCGTAGTCTAGTTGAAGGCAGCGATCGCATAGTCCCTTGTTTGGTATGCCATCGGGCTCAGGAATCTCAACACCGTCAACCAGGAGAACAACAACGCTGTCGGGGTAAAAGAACCCAAGGTATTCTTGGTCGATGCCTATGATTGGGTACGGAGAGCCGCGACTGACGTCAAGACCCTGCGACGTTGCGGACGTTGATGTAGCAGGCTCCCCGCCTTCGGAGTCCGACGTTGCTGGGAGTTTCGGCACGCTTGCATCGGCTTTACGGGCGGTTCCCACTGCGTCGTCGGATTCTGAGCCAAGCCCTAAGATCTCGCCCCGGAATTCGCTTTGAAAGGCAGACTGTAGCTGACTGAGGAGACTCTCCCCTGCGGTTTCGGCGCTGATGGGCTCTCGTCCTGGATCAGAACGCTTTGCGATGCGTTGCAGTAATTCGACCTGTCTTTTGGATGTTGGCGGATTTGCATCTACCACAAGAGTGCCTCGATGGTCCGCGTAGTTTAGACAGGGCTTGCGAGAGTAATCTGGTGTTGTGTTGGCACAAGCCCGCGCATATGCAGCAATGGAGCTTGTGAATTCCAGGTCCGGATCCCCTGTCTTGTCCAGAAATCGTCCCAGAAAACTCTCCCCGCGCATGAGCTCCGCAGCGAGGTCATCGGCCCCACACAACTCTCTCTTCATGCGGTACCGTAGAGCTGGTTTCAACTCCCATGGCATAACACGCCGTCCGAGTTGAAGTTCTTCGGGGATTGCAATGAGCGACGAGTAGGGTTCTGTAGACTCGTCCCTAAAGAGCCCAAAGGAGACCTGCATGAGGAGATCCGGTGGGTCCTCGTGGGATTGACGACAGAGAAGCCATCGCAGAGGTCGCAGGAAAAGGTGGTAAGTCATATAATCGCCGTGGATATGGATCCTGCGGGAGTCGGGGCCCCAAACGCGGTATCCCATCTGCAGGTATCTCAAGATGTCGTAAACGGTTACCCACCCTACGCGGTCGACAAAGGCTCCCTTCAGCTCTGCAATGCTGTCTCCTCCCAGGGCTCCGCTGCAGAGCCCACGCCCGCCGCATAGGCTCACCTGGTAGGTCTCCTTGCCGATGGGCATGATAAAGCGCTATGCCGACGTCGCGAGTTGTTGCGTCAAGGATGGAATGATCGCCCAGGATGCAAAAAGCGTTCTTCACGGTGGGTCGGCGAGAGGACTTGAAGGGAACGAGAAGACTTTGCCAGACGGAAGGGCACTCTTCATGTAGTTGTGGACCTACGCCTCCATAACGAAGCTGGGCATGACTGGTGATGGAAACCTCGACGGCAGGGCCTGACGAGCGGGGCCCTCGCGCTGGCAACTAGCGCCACGAATAGGGTGTCAATGCGGCTGCGTGGCGTGCCTCGGCCTCTGCCCGAGCTCCCGGCCATGCCGTCTGCGCCACGCTGCCCACCGCACTTAGTCGTCTCTGCGTTCGTCAAAGCGACCGCAACCATCTTTTCTTGGCCATGTACAGGACCGAAAAACTGGTTATGTGGCGTGGCTTTGTTATGATGATATTGTAGAATCTAATGAACTCCCTCCCCTGCTCTATTCTATTTCCTTGCGTAAATCTTTTCGTCCTCGTCCCTGAGTGTAACCCCTTCCCACAAAGGTTTCGCGATATTGAGCTGAAAACAGAGAATATGACAAAGCCAAACTGCTGCTTAAACTTGATCCCTGGGTATCAGACCGTGCACTTCACGTCCCAACCCGCCACTGGTGCCTCCGATTCCTCCTCTGTTGATACTGCGGATGTCACCCCATCCTCCTCCCAAAAGCCCAAAGTCCACATCGCAAACTTACTCCTCCGCCGAATCGCCGCCCCATAGCGCATGAACACCGGCGGCACAAAACAAAACACCGTCGCCATCACCGCCAACACCGTCCCCGCGTGGTTATACCCCATCGCCTGGTACATATGCGGCGCAAACAGCGGGAACGCCGCACTCAGCGCGCTGCGCAGCAGCGCCATAGCACCAAACCCACTCGCCGCATACGCGCGGTAGGTATCGGCCATGTAGCCTGCCAGCACGACGTCGAACTCATTGAGCGCCCATCCGACGAGCACCAGGCTCGCGGCAGGGACGCCCCAGGGAACGGACGCACCTGTGGGGGGCACCGTCCACGCGAACCACCAGAGGCCAACGGCGAGAGCGGGCGCGCCGAGGGCAAATCCGATGAGCTTGTCTTCTGGAGCGATGTCGGCGATTTTGTGGTTGCGGAGGCGGCGGTGGTCCCAGGCGCGGGTGAGGGCGCCTAGGAGGAGGCCGGCGCCGAGGGCGATCCACGGGATGATCTGTTGGGTTTGGGTGAGGGGTGGGTTGGTGTAGGAGGCGAAGATGGGCGGGACGACCTCGGTGAAGAGGTAGATGAGGGCAAAGGCGACCGCGGAGAGGAAGGAGACCGTGAAGACGATGATTTCTGTGAAGAAGAGGTGGACTGGGCGGAAGACGGAGGTCCGAACAAAGGTCCTTAGATCGGGAATGTCGTCCGGGGAGGAGGTTTTGAGATTGGTGTCCCCGGTCTGCTTGCGAATCTTGTCTACAGTGCGGCGCAGGATGAGGGAAGGACGGGACTCCCGAAGCGGGAGGAGAAAGATCGATGAGCCAGCGCAGACAATGGCTGAGATGTAAAACACCCAACGCCAACCGAGGGCAGGGATGATGTATGCGCTCATGATGGGCCCGACGATCATGCCAAGGTTGGCTGTCGTTCCCCAGGCGAATATGAGCCACACTCGAGCGCGCGAATCCCACATGTCTTCGATGCTGCCGGCAGCAACGATGCAGCCGACAGAAGAGAGGACGCCCGTCATGAAGCGGCCGATGATCACGCCGGCCACAGAGGGAACAGCGCCGATGAGACCACAAAAGGCGGCGAAGAGAATCCCGCTGTAGATGTACAGCCACCTACGGCCGAACGATTCAGAGTATGATGGGAACACCAGACCCCCAATTCCTTGGCCGATGAGATAGCTGCGCAACGGGAGCAAGAGTGTCAGTGGTCTGGGCTGGTGGCGAAGAAGGACGGCAAACAAGCCCTTACAGCGAGGTGAAGATAAAAACAGTGAGTGTTCGGTCCAGGCCCAGCTGGTTCTGAGCTTGTTCGCCGGCATTGGCCTGTAGACAGACGCATCAGTGTCATGTTTCTCCCTGAAGTTATCGGGTAGATGATGCCAACTTACCCCGGCAGTACTAACGGCCGTTCTGGGAAACCATTAGCTTTCCAACATTCCCAACCAGGTTCACCTCATTGGCCGCCAACTTACTTACTCGAAGAAATCAATCCAGATGATCACACCCGTGTCATACGCTTTTCTCGAAAGAGACCAATTCCTGGGATGCAAGTGACTCCCTGGGCCCCATGTCACGAGACCACTAGAGTCAATCTGAAGCCCATATTTTGCGGCTTCGCTTCGCGCGGTGGTGAGCGGCTGCGTGCAAGGGGTAGTTTGGGGTGACGAGGGCCCCTTTGTCTCTTCTTGCGTTCCGTAGTCTCGAGGTTTCATAGTGGTAACGGGCGGCTCCTCGTTTCCAGCGCGATTGCCTTCGGATGGTGTGGGTCTCAAAGGGTAGAAGTCCTGGAGTGGAAAAGGAGGAATGAACGCAGGTGAACGGACAAGTTTTGATGAATATCAGTGAGAGAAACCAAGCGTCATACGGGCTGAAAAAATGAGTACAGAATTACATGAAAATGCTGCCGTTTTCCTCGGTTAGCATTCAGCTGGCCCGTCGACCGAAAGAGATGCAAGGCTGTCTACCACCCACGTCCGGTTGTCTCTTGGCGACGGACCAGTTCCGCGTTCTTGGTATCCTTAACCAGGTAAATACAAGCGAGAGCCCCGTGTATCTCCATGTGTGCTTAGTACAGGGGGCCGCGAAATCTCAGCACAAGCGAGGCAGATCACTGGAACAATTGCCGATTTGGGACGGAAATTTGTGGGGAGGCGAGCCGCCTGTCACATCAAGATCTTCCCTGTGTCAAAAAAGCTTGTTTGCCGCGTCCGGTTCGGGCCGTCGGATGGCCAATTCCGCAACAAAGCGCCTCTTCTCGATGGTCAACAGGGTTTCAGCCCTTGCATGGAACTGTCCACCACGATTTTCCCACGCAGAAGCGCGTCAAGGTCATGGATTTCCCCACTCCAACCAAACTCCCAGAGTAGCAAATTACGTAAAAATTCTATTGGGTCGGCGGGAGCACGGCTGGGTGGTTCCATAGTTGCATCGTCCTGTCTCGTAGCTAAGAATTACAGTTAGTCCGTGGTAAAATGCTCAGGAGCAGGTGGAGTTTTGCCAGGGGGCGGTGCGCCACCAGTGGCAAGGCAGAACGGTAAACGGGATTTCGAACTACATAGTAGCACGCAAGATTTTCAAGGAGCAAGGGATCTGGGCAGGAGTAGACGCAGGCCTTCGGAAAGTTTTCCTTCCTCCGGTCCAAAGTCGGATTCAGCTGAGGCACGCTCATACCGCAGCTGAGTGCCCGCCGAAGATGAAACGTGACAGATGTATAAAGCTCCTTCTAGCCGGAGGTCAGCTCAGGCGGACCAAGATCTCTGGTCAAACCAAACTTTGGAGCCTGTTTACACCGCCTCAAATGTCAGCCGGGTTTTCCCTCATTGTCCTTGCGGCTTGTTCCGCGGTTGGCCTGCTGTACCGGTATCTTGAAACCGCGACTCGACGATGGGTCAAACAAAGGTTCCCCAACGAGTGTACGTGTCGGACTTGTGAGATGTGCCTGTACCATTTAGATGCTCACATTTACGTGACAGTTTCTGCCTTGCCAGCAGAGCAGCCTCTGTGGACTCGGTATGTATTGCCTGTTTCGACAAAGAAACACCAACGCTTTGACTCTGATCCTCGTCGCCCCACCATCATATCCGGCATTACTCGTCACTGACCATCCCCTCGCTGCAGGAAACGTATCGAAACCACCCTCTCCCACGCTACCTGGCAACGTCAATCCTATGAAGACTTCCGCGCCGCCATGCTGGCTACCGACCCGGTTCCCTTTCCCTGCGTGTACGCTACCAAGGGCTTCAAAGCCTCTGAGCACCGGTACCTCTTTCTCTCATCCCCGGACCCAAACAACAGGCCCAATATGCGCCTCCTCGCCTCCGCCCTGCGCGAGTACGTCGAAGCCGCCACAGCCCAGACCCTTGGTCCGTTGAACGCCTTGACCGTTTTGTTTCCCCAGCCAGACTCCCCTGCATCCAAAAACGAAAAATACCCCCTCAACACGCTTGAGGATTACCATGCCAACCTCTGGGACCTCCTCAACCATCTCGCCCGCATGGACACCTCACCCTGGCCCGCAGACATCCCACCCAACACACACGATCCCCTCTGGCGTTTCTCCTTCGCCGGCCAGGCCGTCTTTGTTGCGGCGATGACGCCCGCGCACCAGGCGCGGCGCAGCCGGTTCTGTGGGAGCTACGCGTTGGTCTTCCAGCGCGCGGAGAACTTTGACGTGGTGTTTGCCACGCCTGAGAGGAAGGCCGGCGCGATTGGAAAGGTAAGAGGCCTGTTGAAGGAATTCGATTTGGTGGGGATAAGTCCCGAGTTGAGGGATTACGGGGATAAGGAGGGGCGGGAGGAAAATCAGTACTTTTTGATGGATGAGAACGAGGGAGTGGGAAGCCCATTTGAGGTGCTGGGAAAGTAGGGAAGAGGATATTACACGCGAAACAGAGAGCTTGGGTGGTACTTCATGTAGATTTCCAAGCATCTGTCATAAAATAGAGTACGAGCTTCGGCAGGGAAGACAGTTGACGTTACCTAGCCTTAGCAGTGTTTATAACATGAATATTGTCCTAGACAGGTACATAAGGTAGTTAGGGAAAGTGATAGTGCCGCAGCGGGATGACTACCTATCTAGGTAGTTTCGACATCGGGCGAGCGATCAGTGGGGTTTGCTGGCCACTGGGATTACGCCGTGCACCAGGGGAGCTTTTGCAATTCCCCGTCTTTTACTAGAGTCGGTAGCCGCTTTCACCTCGTAGAATCGCCTGGTTCTCATCTAGACTGAATCCTCAAGCAACTATCCCTGCCGCGTCTTACGTAGGTAACCCCCTCGAGCCATAATTGCCCCAACCGTCCTCATCTTTGACCTCTCCCCTCTTCCAACATCCCCTCCACCTCCTCAAAAGCCTCCTGAAGTTTTCTCGTTTTCCCCATCGGCGCTGAATTTCCTCCCATATTGCATATACCATCTACCAATACATTTCTAACGCTCCCTTCGCCATCCCTCTTTTCTTCTCCTGTAGTCGACATATGGTTGTCTAAAGATAGCCAGTGTCTCGAGATATATCGAGGGCTGCTAAGCGTAGATGATATCTCTGAAACGTAAAGCAGTTCTGGGGACTAGGAAGAAACTAACTCGCTTTCCAAAACTCTCTAGAAAGCTATGCTGGTCACACGGAGGTAACTCGACATACGATATCTCTGCATCGATTCGCTTTGCATTGTTCAGGGTGACCTGCATGACTAGGCCACAGAAAGCTCGAGAATGACGGCAAGTCAACGTCCTCGTTGGAGGAATAGAGGGCAAAAGTGATGATGGAGTGGAGCTCGAGGATCTCGAGGCAGGGTAAAACCTCACGCCTCTCAGCAAGGCCTGGGACACGAGGGTTATCAGACTTGTAACAATTCTTGTGAACTGGAAGCACTCCGGCCACTATTGATACCGAGACCGAGAGGAGACGAATGTGGATGTTGGACCAGCCCAGTTTCGGCTCGTTTATCGACTGCCGGGGCACCCCGCGTCGCGCCCGCGCAAGATGCAAAGGGTTGACGCCTGCAGAAACAGGGGAGGCTGCACGGGGAAGTCCAGCCGGGACCGGTGTGCCAGGTACCCCGGTAAACTACGATGTACGCCGCCAACCAAGATCCCAGACCTACCAATTGTCTGTTCGAATCATCATCTGAGCTAGCACAAATGAGGTTCTTTGCCGTTTCTCCACCACACCTGCTCCCGCGCGGACCGTCGCCGGACCACGCTAGCAGAAGCCACCTCTCGAGACGGGATTCTGGTTCGTGGGGTGAAATGGGTGGCTTGGCGCACTGACGGCTGGAAGCCGACACGCGGCAGGGCTGAACGGAGGGTTGGCGATGTGATTCTCTGATGCCCGGGGCATTTCAGGCCGAGTCCCACAGATATACAGGATGTATGTGCACGTCAGCATCTCCTGTCCCGTCGTCGCTGACCTCCTCATGCTCAAGCTGGAGCAGAAAAGATCGGCGAGATGAGCGCATCAGATGGGCCCGCCGCCCCGTCGCCAGACTATCTGGCCGACGAGACCAGGGGACCCGGCATCATCGCGTCCAGCGTGATCATGGCCTTTATTGCCACCGTCTTCGTGGGGCTCCGCTTCTACACGAGGATGTTCATTGTTCGCAAGCTGTGGCTGACAGATTGGATCATCCTCTTTGCCTTGGTTTTTTCCATTGGCAACTCGGCCGGATCAATAAGACGTAAGTCGGGTTCCCCGCTTCCCCTTGGGCCGTGCTCACAATCCCGCTGAAGAGGTCGCGATCGGCTCGACTGGGAGACACATCTGGACAATAGCGCCAGACACGCTTGGCCCATGGCTGAAGGTATGAGCTACTGAGAGCAAGAATATTTTGGAATAGAGGTTGCTAATCATGACCTGGTTCCGTCTACATCACAGACGACATACTTCACCGACATCTCGTACATCGTCAGTCTCGTCAGCATCAAGACTTCGATCCTCCTCCTCTATCTCCAGATTTTGAGCGCTCTCTTTCTTCGCCGACTGTGCTGGGTGATGCTCATCTTCATCAGCATCATGAGCGTCTACAGTCTGGTCAGCTTCATCTTGATGTGCATCCCGGTCGAGGCCTTCTGGGATCCGATGAACCACCCAGGCGCCTGGTGCTTCCCGGGAGCTCTGAAGTACTACGTCGATATCAGCGTCCACCTCTTGGGGGAGATCATCATCCTCTTGCTCCCAATGCCCTTCTTGCTCTCATTGCAACTGCCGTTACGGAGGAAGCTGGGCTACATAATGCTGTTTGCATTGGGTATCATGTGGGTGCCGCACTTTCCATGCATTTCACGCCCGGAACTAACCAGTTATGCTCAGAGTCATCGTCATATCCTTTGCCCGGCTTCCCAGCGTGATACAGTTCAACACCATGGAGGACCCATCTTGGGATGCGGCGCCGATCGCCATTTGGTCCAACATCGAGATCAACATCGCCATCGTCTGCGCGTGTGGCATGACTCTCCGTCCCCTAGCTGGCCGTTTCTTCCCCGAAATCTTCTCGGACGGGTTTCAGCACCACCGAGAGAACAACGGCGATGTTGAATGGAGCGACAGTGGACATCCGTCAACCATTGGGACGCGGCGGCAAAAGCGAGTGCCGGATGACTCCAACTTCACCTTGGCAATGGAGACTATCACTGATGTAGACACACCAGAATACGAAGCAAAGAAGTGAGGAGCTGGATGGAATTTTGATGTAGGAGTTGCGATTTTTCCAGGATTTACTCGATTCTCCATGTTTGAATATGTGTCTATCTAGTGTTGAGAGTTCCGATGATTTGAACCTTTCGCTTCTTACCTAGTTAGGAGGCTGTGGAAAAGGCACTGTATTAGGGAGAAGACTGAATAACCGAGCACGATGTTATGTTTGAGAAAAACTTCGTGCAAAACGCTCATGGTTCTGAACTCAATGTCGCCAATACATTGAAAACTTCTTTGCGCCACCAGCAGCAAACCATAACTGCGCCGAGTGGATCCCATGGCCACTGGGAGTATGAGTGTAGAGCTTGAGTCAAGAGTCAGGCTGAGCCGATCGCAGGCGAAAAGCTTGAAATGGTGTGCTATCTAGCAGATTGGGGGCGTACTCAAGAGCGGGGGACAAAAATGGAGAAACGGTGAAAGAAAAAGTAATTTCGAGGAGAGATGGAGAAAGACAAAACAAGAGGGAGGTGTCTTGACCCGACTCTCCCACCAGCATGCGAGTTTTGAGGTAGCCGGGTCACCTTCACTCTTTCTGAGAAGGCAGTAGCTTGTGTTCCCAAGTTACCGTCTTCTCAGGAGAGTTGCCGATCGCAGTCCCCGGTCTAAGACGTTGTAAATCCTGTCAGCTCAAATAACGTTGGCCAACAAGGGGGGTGAAACCCACGCAGTATGAACAGTAGCCACCGAACTTTGTATCGCTGCATAGATTGCGAAACAGACAGCGGCCAGGATCTTGTTTGCACTTGCAGGGCGAGCTCTTCGAGCCCGAGTAATGGAACCCGCTGGTCCCTCGGTTATCATTGCGTGTCGTAGTGGATGTTTCGATATCGGCGATAGACGAGCTCCAGCTAGGGGAGGAACATTTGAACTCCTGGAAATAGAAATCCGAGATGTTACTGGGCTGCTACAAGTCGCTGTGGAGCGAGGTCAGGGCTCAGACGTACGCAGTCTCTGCAGTATCCCAAGGGCCCGGCGTATTTGCTGCATTTTGTTTTACAACTCCATGTAAACTTGTCACAAAAGCAGTTGCCGTCGTTGCGAGACATGGCTAGGTCGGGAAAGATGATGCTGTCCGTGGGTTTGGAACGTCAAGTGAGGTTGACACCTGGGTGTATATGTTTGACGGGAGCGATCAAGTGTAAATCCTGGTAACTATCCGCGATTAGTTTGAGCACAGTCGATGCTGGGTTATGGAAGGGAAGGGCTTGGCTGGACGAGAATTATATACCACGAAACCCCTTGAAATCACCAACCAGCCGAAAGTTGCCTTCTAAAGTTCTTTGATGCTTTTGAAGGTACGGCTTTCATTCTGTTCATGTGACTCCAGCTAACTGTTGGTTGTTGTCATCAAAGAACTTAGTGACGTGGTCGGGGGATTTGAGCAACACAATTTCGTTAGTTGGCAGTCTCACGAGACTTGAAGGCGGCTCTGTCGACATATGCACTTCCCGGGTGGGTAGAATACGACCAGCTGGTGTATTCCTAGTTTGCTTTGTCGAGTACAAAAGTTGCTGCTCAACTTCTAGGTACCGTTTTCTGGCGACGAAAGCGTAATGCTGAGCGCGCTTTGAAAGTGACTCACCAGGATAGAGAAGACACGAAGATGGTCCATGGTTGAATGTTAAAGTTCAGGTCAATTTTCTAGACTGTAACTACGTGTTCTGTATTACGACTATCTGCTAGGTGAGACATAAAGCGGATCCCTCCTGTCCGCAGCGACTGGAAGCAGCACCGTATTCGTTGCCACTCGCCTAGCCCACCATCCTTTCTCCACCGTCGCACCTCGGCACCGTTTCTGAAAGGTAAAACTCAATACACTTCAGTTCTTGCCCTGCTTAATGGTCTCAATGACTCTCGACGTGAAAACGGGGAGGTGGCCGTTCAATCGTGGTCTGGGAAGGTGTCGTCGGGCGGAAAAAGTGTACCCCCGAAGCCCATGAAAGGACCATCGGATTCATAAGCAGTTTTGGCTACGAGTGCCCTTGAGAAGTCATCATCGAGGCCCATAAAGAAGCTATCATCGAAGTCCGTAGAGAAGTGATCATAGAGGTCCGTATCGCTGCCGTTGTCAAGAGCCAACGCAGAGGGAAGAGTGGGTGGCATGGTCTCGCCAGGATCCATCAATAAGCCTTCCAGGTTCTCCTGTTGCTCAGCCGGCTTGTCTGGTAATGGTGCGGTTTTTGGCGGTGAAAAGCTTTTACTGGTTCTTCGTGCGGCAAAATAGAGACCTGTCTCCCGAGAGAACTGCTTGTAAAACCCCTTGGTGACCCGGTGTGCTTTGCAAGATCTTATCTGTGGAAGGCCCTGTTAGAAACCAACTTAGCTGGGAGTATCCGCATCAGTATCCGAGAAAGCAGTACCTGGCATGTATTGCAGAAGCAACCAGCATGTGGGACCCATTTTTCACACTCCTGGGGGCAATCGCAACCGATAAAGCTGTCCCATAAACACTTGCATTGGGCAGGGGGCCTTTGGTGGCCGTGGGTCGGATTTGCCCTCTGCCAGTTTGCCTGTAGATGTCGATGTCGGCATCGATTGACCTAAGAAGGTATGAGTGGAAATGCTAATGTTTAAAATGTGCCAGAAACATAGCACGTAGTCTTACTATGCAATGCTCGCAGTAGAGGGTATCATCGCCGCGTGTTCCAAGGCAGTCAGAGGGACGGTTACAACCCCCTCTACAATGCTCCGGGTCATGGGAGCGGCATCGGCAAATTATCGGAGGGTCGTTCGCTGAGGACACTGAGGTCATGATGAAGGGCGGATAGGGTTTCACTCGAGTGATATAAGTGTTGAGGCAAGTTGTGTGTGGATGCCGGGGTGGGAACGCGATGCGTGAAATATCGTTGTGGAATGGGGATGTTGAAGGCTGGTGGAGTTGAGGACAGCCGGGAAAGACCGGAAATGGAACATCGATGGAGAGAATACCATGCTAGATATACCTACCCAGGCATGAAAGCTCTCGTCCAATTCCAACAATGCCTGCTGCGCAGCCCCAGACACAGGTCTACGTCACCATTCTTGGTGTCCTTCTGAGTCACAGTCACTGGCAACGCTTTCAAGGCATTCGCGCGGGTTAGGTAAGACTGGATTCAAGCATAAACTCTGGAAGTTGTCAAACCCGATAGGTACTAGGTACCTACATACGGCAAAGTCCACGGCAAGGCCGACAGCATCGGCTACCTCGTGGTCGACAGCATGGCCGACGGCATCATCTGCCTAATGGTCTATAACATGGCTGACGGGCATCGTCTACCTCACGGTCTATAACATGATCGATAACATGATCGACAGCATGGTATGACGGGCAGGTATTTTTCAACTATACCAGCCTTTCCTCCACAATAAACAAAGAATCGCTTTATTTTGGTAACAGCGACACAACCCGCGCATCAACATCACTTCCTCAAACTTGTGAAATATGTACCTTCCTTGCTCTTGCTGCTCGACCAGAAAAAGCCATCCACCTAGGCAAGAATGGTTCACCGTCAACCCCTTTCCAATCTCATCTCCCGCCCCTCAACCCTCTCCTCCCAAATCCAACCTCAGCCCAACCCACCAATTTCAGCCACATCACCAACCTCTGCCCCTCAGATTCAAAGGAAGAAACAAACAAGCCAACAACATACACCCAAAATGTCCCAACCCCGCCCCTGCTACTGCAACAACCCCTCCCGCACCGCACACTGCACCAACCCTTCCGCCTGCACACACACCGCCCTCCCCGGCCTTCAGTTCTGCTCTCCATGCGTCAGTCCTCCCCTATCCTCACCTTCCTTGACTCGTTTCCTTACTTGATTGCTTTGCCTGTGTCCATCTAGCCAGCGCTGACCCATCATTCATTCCAGAGACAAGCATGCAGGTCCCACCAAGCCGCGGCGGTATCGGCGCTGCTAGGGGATCCTATGTATGGCGGGGGAGATGTGTGGGGGGTTGAGGCGTATTTGGGAGGTGGGGTGCCGGGGTGGGGATGTGAGGGAGATGTTGGAGTTGGGTGGGTTGATTGGGGTTGGGGGTGGCAGGGTGATTTGGCGGGTGTTGATAATGAGGAGGAGGGTGTTGATAATGAGGAGGAGGGTGTTGAGGGGGGTTTGGGTGCTGAGGGTGTGGGTGCTGAGGGTGTGGGTGCTGAGGGCGTGGTTGCTGAAGGTGTGGATGATGAGGACAGTGTGGATGCTGAGGAGGGTGTGGACGCTGATGCGGAGAATGCTGAAGAGACTCGGGTCGGGCGTGAGGGGGATGAGGTGGGTGGTGAAGTGGTTTGGTGCGAAGGCAACGAGGGCGAAGGAGACGCTAAAGGTGCTGGAAATGTTGGGTCCAAGGATGCGGAGAAATCTGGAAAAGCCAAAACTGCCGTACCCGGTGGCATCTTCAAGGAGGGCGGCACGGATGAGGTCAAGGTACACGGTGGAAATACCGAGGACGAGGGCAAGGCATCCCGGGACATACGGCTGGGCGCAGGCAAGACTCGGCAACTTCCTGCAACTCGCCCCGGCGCGCCCTTACCGCTGCAGCCGACTCCAGCGAAGACACTCACCATCATGTTATCTTCAAACGAGAATTCTGACGACAGCAGCACGGGTCCCGGGCTTTGCGCATGTCGGCGCCAACTGTACCACTTCTGCAAATCAAAGACGAACTGCTCGGGATCGACCAGCAAAGATGAGCTTGGAGCATTGCTCAGCGGTTGCGAGTCCTGCATTGTGAGTTACGATCCCCCAATCGTCCGAGCAGTTTACCCCCAAAACGAGCTGGAGATACCAACACGTGGCAGCCTCTTCGATGCCAAGACCGGTGGAACATTGTCAGGTGTATCTGCGCCGACACCGATATCCTCGGCCCTAAACACTGCAAACTTGAGCACCATTCCGAGTGTGACAGATACTCCCGAGACAGGTGGCGCCCTTGGTGCGGATCGTGCAAGGTAGGCGTGCCACGAGCTTCCTCCACTGTCAGAAGGTCTAAACTTGCGCTGACCTTTGTTAACATGCCCAACCCACAGAACAGCGGATGTGACAGCGGCGTTTTAACCCAGACGGAACGAGACTCGCAATCCCTCAAGAGCGGGCCCAGATGCTCATGCACTTTGGGCAGCGGTGCTCGGGCATGCCAACTAGGTATTCTCTGCTTGAGAGCGGGCGACACCGGAACAGATGACCCCATCATGCGTCTCTATTGTACAAACTGCGTAGGTTTCATGTACCCAGCACCCGAGCCGTGTTGCAGAGCTTTGGTGCTAACACGTGCGGGGAACTGCAGCAGCTGGCTTGCACCAGGGATGCCATAATGCGCTGCCTATGCGTGCGAGAGTCGTTCCGCCGTTGCAAGGTCGGAGAGTCGTCTTGTGGGAGAGCTGGTGTCGGCCAGAGACCCAGGGTGCATATGTTTTGCACTGCTTGCGAAGTAAGCTTTACGTACGCCCTTGACCCTCCGAGGTACAAGGCACTAATTTTGCTGTAGAAGGCGGGTTGCCCGACGTGAGATGGCGATGGCTAGCGGCACTGCTTAGTTCATACAAAATGTTGCGGTATAAAGCGGCACTTTCTGGTGGCAAATATCAGTATCAGAGTGATATCAGGGGCGGCTCGCAGAGCAGCGGGATCTGGGCCAACCGACAGGGCGGCCTTTTGACGCGAGGCAGTCATTATTCCTTTACAACAGATTTCTCAACATTCCTATCACTCCTAGCCTCTTTTACTCAGTGAGTTATTGCCGCGACCCTGATCCGAGCGCCCGCCGATCCGGGCCTATTTACCTAAAATAGAACGCCAAGACCGGCCCCACTCCGGGCCGGGTCCGACGCCCGGCCGCAGATCCGGCCGCATCCGGGCCTCAAACATGCCACCAGGTTTTGCTGTGCCTGCCCCTGTCTCGAGGCGCCCAACCACGTTTCTCTAGGCCAAAAAAAAAAGAAGAAAAAAACAATGCAACAAGGTGCAAAGAGAGGAAGAACTTTGTTGACAGTACTTTGACCCCACCCAGAACAGGAGTTTTGAAGAGCTTGTTGCCTCAAGGTTGCACTGAAACGTTGTGCTCGAGGCGGCAACTCGAGTCCCTAAAAGGCGGCTAACATGTGGCGAGCCCGTCTCACGCCCGACTAACGCAGAGGCAAAGCACTCATGGGGTGCCACTCACGACAAACTCGGGACCCAACACATGGTGTCTAAGATGCGACCAGACCAAAAACGGAGAATCCCACTGGTACAACATCAAACCGAATATAACGTTCAGAATCCCTCGAGCAGAGTGGAGTCCCTCGA
>FTIZ01740157.1_pt1 | contig 20108 bp, 30 predicted proteins | sample 1658381 | NCBI WGS metagenome assembly FTIZ01 (sample SAMEA3914822, study PRJEB12502) | metagenome | biome: forest; material: soil | place: USA | collected 2012-03-12 | depth 0.1 m
GTGTTCCACTCGCTTGTCTGTTCCACTCGCTTATCATGTACGTTAGCATTTTGTCGCAAATCATGCTCCGTTTCAAATTCGTTGTAGGTACATAAGGTAGGTACGTACCCAACGTCGGACAAAAGGGAATCTATTCAATACTGCAAATCTAATCCGTGCCTCTTTAATTGATACGCCGCCCGCTCCTGCAAGAAACATACCGGCCGAACACGTAAAATGCCTGTCTAAATCGCCATATCACCATCCAAGCGTCTGCGTATTACTGCAGCTCTTCGCCCTGTATCTGCCTGATTTCTTTCTCGCTCGGCACGTACTCGGACGGGTGCCAGTAGATCAGGACGGCCAGGACGAGAAACATCAAGGTGGAGTCGCATACGTAGAGGAAGGCCTCGCTCTTCTGCAGCGGCGAGTCCTGATCGCCCGTGAATTCGATCAGGCGGAAAAGAGATCGGACGAAGATCAGAGCGCTGGCGAGGAAGACCACGTGCATGACACGCTTCCAACCACCTTTGGTGCTGTAGCTGTCTAACCTGTCCGCCGTGTGTGTTGGATGCCGCGCCAGGCGCCGCCAGACGAGAAAGGCAACAGCGACAAACAAGGCGAAGAAGACGATCTGGGCAACCAGGCCCACCAGGATGATTGCCTTTCCCCGGCTGAAGTTGTTGGTCAACATCCCGGCGCCCATGATCTGAACGATGAAAGACAAGAGATCCCCCAAGACGAATATCTTGGTCAACAGCGTCGGTCGGATCGGCGAGTAGGCCTCGGCACCCACGAGCCGGATCAGGCGGCCGAGGACCATGTAGATGGAGGCGGCAAAGAGGGCGGGTGCGACGAGAATGCAGAGGGTCTGCGCGACAAAAAAGCCCAGGTTGGTGTTGTCTCTGGTCGCCAGGTAGCGTGTGAGATATCCAACTATCTCGACTGTTGGAGCCTGTTGTCAGCTTCGCTCTCATACTCGGGAGAGTCGAAAAGGGGAAGGAGACTCACGGAAACCACCAATGACGAGCACCATAAAGTACCACACTCGGCGGCGAAACATGATGACTGCATGCCAAATTGTAGCGATTGCAAACAGGGTCAAGAAGATCAACGCCGCCGCCGAGCTTGGTGCGTAGCTCCAAGGATTGACTTCACCCATCGTGAATACGTGCCGTCTTCTTGCTGCGGGACCGAACTGTGTTACTTGCAAATTGATTGCACTGTTGAATATGTCTCGGCCATAGTTTTGTCGAAATTCTTGTCCTTTTATAGTTGATATTCATGCCCTCCCTCCACGACTCTTACAATCTCGCTCGGGGCTGGTTTCGCATCTCGCACTTCGCATTTCGCACCTCGCACCTCGCATCTCGCTTCTCCCAGCAAATCACTCCACAGCACGAACTCCGCCCCATGGCCTCCCCGTTTCGCTCCACCAGCCTGTCTCGCCATGCCAATCCTAATAACAACCGAACTCCTCTTCAACCGGGATAATGCCAAAAACGCGTCTGTCTATTGATGCTGAAAACTTTGTTTCTTTTTTTGGCTCCTCACCCCTGAGAACATACGTACACCGTAGGTACGTAAGCTTGGTGTTGAATGTGGGTTCTTCTCCGGTGAGTTCCCGTCCGCAAACACCACCATCCCCCTATTGAGGAACCTGCCTATCCGTCAACACTCGAGCCCCTGACTACCACATACCGCCATATTCGCTAGAAAGAACGGGATCTCGTCCGCTCTCCCCTCGTTGAACTCTTGTGGGAGGTGCCCCATTTCTGGACTCCTCCATCTCTCTGGCAGTCGGCCCACCACAGCCTTTTCCTCCATCAAGACTCACAGCAACAGCCAGAGTACCATTACTGTTTTTCCCATTTTGCCTGTTCCCTCCAAGAACTCTCGAGAGACACGAAAACTCGTTTGCCTAGGAAATAAAGGCCTCGGCCTCACTGTCGACTGCGAGGATATCATGACCAAGCCTCTTTTTCGTCCTCTACATGGTACTAAGACCGGGCCTTTTCACACTGCCCGCCATCCGAAATCACAGTGACACGCCAAGTTCTGCGAATCGTCCCTGGTTTCTTGTTTCTCCTCAGCCCCGATCGCGATTGGGGATGACTGCGGTGCCAAGAGAAACCAAGAACGCAGAAGGTATTCTGTGCGTCGAATTGCATTCCCAAAACGCCACGCCCTCTGACCAATGGGTCCTTCAGCCACCGCCATCGTCTTACATGTTTTTAGACATCTCCGCATATCTCCGCACTTCTCCGGCCACTGCTGGGGAGGCCTTCTGGCTGGCAGGAGTGTATAAAAATGACAAGTTTGTGTTCTCTGGAGTTTCAATGCCTCGACAACCATCCTCGGTTCTCCTCTGGGTGTCTGTAACTGCTTATTCCCTTTCTCGTTAATTTCTGCATTCCATCATGGGTCTCAAGGTCTTGTCCCTCGTCTCCCTCTTCCTGCTCGCCGTTCTTGGCCAGGCTGCGGTTGTTCAACGCGCTCCATGTCAGTGTTTACCACCCCTTCCTGTTCCCCTCGTTCGAGAGTCCGTACTCACATGACCTCCAGTCAACCCCAACGACCCCGTGCTCGTCTGCCCCTCTCCTCGCGTCAAGTGTGACGACGTCTGCTGCCCGACAGGCTACATCTGTAGCTCGACGGCGGTGTGCGTGAAGAAGCCCGCTCCTCCTCCGCCGCCGCCCCCCGGAAACGTGATCCTCACCTGGTTCACCGACCGCGTCGGTACCCCCAACGTCATCTCGGTTCACGGCAGCGGCTTTTCGCAGGGCGCTTCCGTCGCCATCGTCGAGAGCTGGGTCACGTACACCAACACCGGCTCACCCCAGTATCACGAGTTGCACGTATGGTCCAAGAACTTCAGCAGCGTCGCCAGCTTCGACTATTCGACGGGCTTCCAGGACTGTTCCCGGGCCGGGAGCCCTGGAGCAGGGACATACGGCGAGCCGGCCAAAGTCGTCGTGTGGGACTGGGCGTTGTTGAAAACCGTCCAGGAGATCCCTGTGCGCACGCAGGTGGGATACCTCTGCACCGCGAATCAGGGCTGAGGCGGATAGGGTCAGTCTGGAAACGCAACAATGAGCTGGGGGTGATGAATGTATGGTAGATAGAACAACCTCGTCGGGCTTGTGCGAGATTACTGTAGCCGGTTTTAGAAGGGAAAGACAAAAGTCCAGACAAATCCACTGCGGGCCAACCGCACCTCACTCCTTCCCCTCCCCTACTAGTGCCGTGGCCTTCGCTTCAATACAGAGGCTGTCGTACCTAAAATAATGCATCCGGTCGTCTGAGCTATGTTGTTTGATCATAAGATACCTAGAATTGAAAGACCAAAGAAAGACCTGGTGGTAGCCAAAACAAAAGCGCAGGTAGGTTTCATCTTGTGAGGTCTGTAAACGATCTTTCCTCCACGGCGACAACAAGCAGGAACACCAACCTTGATGGCCGATACAGAGCGGCCGGCCATTGGTTGGCGCTTGCTGACCAGAGAGCCGGCTTCTGCACCTGCGGACTTTTGCGATGGTTGCTTGTCTAAGCTGAACTGCAGGCTAGCACTATTTGTGGTTGTGATTTGTCCGAGGTGCAGACAGGCAAGGCTCATTCAGCAATAAATATCTCATACAGATGGAGTTCTTGCATAGCCATTTCTTGGGCCGGCAAAGAACGGGCTTAGACTGCTGCTGACTGTGCTGCGTGTGAGAGGAAAGCTCCAGAAATGGAGGACCGCCCACGCTGCCTGAAGAAAAGCCGAAGAGGTGGTGGGCGCACCATCGGGTTCAAGGGCGGCGGGTCAACAGCATTTGAAGTAGTTATCGGCTTCCCGTCAAAAGAGCTTGCCACGTGGGTATCCCATTGGCACCAAGATTTCCGCCGGAGAGACGAGCGCACGAAGCGGGGAGTTTCCAGCGACATGGAACGTGCAGTAATATTATGCCATGAACATTGGCCCATGTTTACCGAAGACTCTCTGTGTTCCCTGACTTGTGTCTGTGGGCATCATTGCATTAGCTTGTCGAATTTTAGTCTTCTCCATCAGCATGGATCACAATACGGCAACTGGGTCGGAATCCGGACGGTGAGCACTAGATGGTGAGACACGTGAGAGCTTTGCTGGCAGCAGTGCCACCAATATCTACTCCGTTAGAGTCGTTGTTGCTGCCTGCGGCCTCGCCAGGCTTTTTTACGACCCTGGCGACCTTGATCCTGACGCCTGAATCGAGCTCCTCTAGTAAAGTCGCGGCCACGGCTCTGGCAGGGGGGACACAGAAATGGCGTTCTGGGTGCGGTCGCTGAGCATAGCATACGGTGCACTTATTTGTCAGGACTGTTTTTTCCTTTTCTCCCAATCGGAGCAACGCTCCTTGTAATTACTTGTATTTGTTCCATCCAAAGGTGTCTAATCTTCTACTGCTCTACGCACATGCTCCATGTTCTCTCTGAGGGAAGACACAAGCGCCTGTCCTACGTCTTCTCTAGGTTCGGTGTCACTGCTCATGGCTGACCGGAGCAGGTCACTGCATGACGATGATTCAACCCTGGAAAAGATGCCGCCGCTCGTGCGGCGCCCTACTCTCTGTGACAACCGATACTCAGGTGGTAGGCCCATGAGTCGTTGCACGTTCTCGAGCTGATGTTCCATGACCTGCACCAGCACCTTCACGTAAAGCTGTCCTTGCGAGACGTCGAGCGATCCAACGCGAAGTGGACTTTGTTGCGATATGCCTCTTGTCTGGATTTCAAACGAAGCGAAGGCTTCGTCTGTCATCTCGGCCAAAGATCGCCTCGCGTAGCAGAAAATGTTGTTATACAGCCGCAGAAGTTGAAGGTAGTTGGACAAGACCAGCAGCAGCGTCGGCATGCCTAGCTGCATTGGCATGGAGTCGCCGACAGCCTCGTTTCTTGGTCGTGGGGGCAACGATGAGATGGCAGACGAAGATTCCGAATGGCTTGTGTGGGCGGACGAGAAGAACGCTGAATCCAAAGCCGACACCTCGACCATGGGCGAGGGTGAAACGGGCGCAGGAGACAGCAAGCGTTTGAGGATGGCTGAGAAATCGGCCGTACTCTGAAGAACCTGGGCAACGGGGTTGCCAGCAGTGCCGTTGATTCGCGCCGCGCAGATGCCAACCATGGGCGGTGCTTGCCATTGAAACAAGTCAAGATTGGAGAGGTGCCGTGTGATGCTCTCGTTCAATCTGGACAGAGCGATGATGGCGTCGGCCGTCCTCGCCTCGGTGAGGCTGGCGCCGCAATTCATCCCCTCACGCTCTTCGACATTCTCCTCCATCGGGTCGGGTAGAGCCCTTGTACCGCAAGCCGCGGCGACGTCCCCAACTCCCGGGTTCTCCCCGTTGGCTCTTCCCGCCTGCGGCTGGAATCCCGGGTCCCGGCCTGCAGCTAGGAAGCGCTCGTCTGATCCGCCTTCGAATGGGAAAAGTATGAGGTCGTCCGGCAACTTGAGGCCGAAGAGTGGAGACGCCGTGTCGGATGAATTCCATGCGTCCAGCCCTTGATTCTCGGTCAGGAAATGCTGGGCGGGGCGAGGGCTGCCCAGCAGATCAATCATAGGGTATTCATCGCCGCCCAACGGACAAATGGGTTGCGTGTTGACTGTCACCAGGCTGGAGACACTATCTGGCACCTGCGACAGGGGGGGGAATGGCAAGGTTCCTTCTCGGTAGCCTCGGCCTCCTTCAGACGCCCGCTCGCGTATCCTTCGAGTTCTCACCGCGGCGGTGGGTGTTGGCCTGTCCACGGACGGTCTCCCGAGCGGACGAGTGCTACTCGTCACACAAAGAGCGCTGGCCCGCTCGCATCGCGTACAGGGCTCGGGGTTCTCGTAGACTCGAGGACAGCGAAGCTTTTGATCGCGACATCGATCGCACGCGGATCGTTTGTTGGCAGTGTGGAGGTCCTTCATCTTGAGTTGAGGTAAACGCTACTCGTCTGTCCGCAGTTTGGAGTCGGCTGCGGCCGAGGCCCCATTCTCGGACCCCAAGGGTGGGTCTGGTGGCGTGGGTTTGTTTAGCCCCAACGAGCATTCGGTACTGGGAGGGGGGCTCTGGAATTGCGCGCTCCGGAGTGACAGTCCGAGGTTGATATGTTTGCAGAGAATGGATGCAGGCGGCGTCAATATTCCGCTGGCCTACTTCGCGCCGCGCTCTTGGTTCATGGGTAACAAAAGCCACAATTACTGAAGATGCAACAGTCCAACTGCACCACTTAAACCCCGAATGCTCAAATCACATGGTTGTGGACACAACGTCAAGCGTGATAAGCCTTAGAGCTACCCAAAACTCGAGCTTCTCTTCCCTGTGGCACCAGACGCTGTCTAGGTACCAACCAAATGACAGCTGACGGTCGTATTCTTTCTCGATAAATAAGAACCCTGGGCCTGGGTTACACGGTTTGCCTCTGCCCTCCGAAGCTAACAGAAAAGCCTCCGAAAATGGGCGGAGGCAACCAAAGAAAAGCCTCCGAATCGGGTTCACATAACTGAGCACAACGGGAACTCGTTCTTTTCGAACTGGGTTTACACTCTGCATCCGAAGACGCAGCGTGAGGATAGGCCTAGCAGTTAGTTGCTCGGCCGACGACTCGACTTGCATCCCTCCGCCAGTGCGCCCGACGCAACAATGCCAGAAGAGGGCACAACTGGCCAGGCTCCAGATTCTGGCCCCATCAAGAGAAGCTGGCGGTTCTACACGATTCTCCTCTCGATCGCGTTTGCGGGACTCTTGACAGCACTCGAGGCCACCATCACCTCAACCGCCCTGCCTTCCATTGTTGCCGACCTGGGCGGTGGCGATGCGTTTGTCTGGGTGGCGAATGGATACTTCTTGGCCATGTAAGTCGACCAACGCGGGACCACGGGGCTTTTCTCGCCTATCCAACCACCGTTAACACACCTCGTGAACAAGGGCAGCGTTTCAACCGCTGTACGGTCAGCTGGCAAATGTGTTCGGCCGCCGATGGCCTACCATTGTCGCCACGGCGCTCTTCACCTTCGGCAGCGGCCTCTGCGGCGGGGCAAGCGGTGTCGGCATGCTCATCGCCGGCAGGGTCGTGCAGGGCATCGGCGCCGCCGGCATCAATGTCATGTGCGAGGTGATTGTGTGCGACCTCGTGCCGCTCCGCGACCGAGGCAAGTACCTCGCTGCCATCTTCGGCCTAATCGCCATCGGCACCGCACTCGGCCCCTTTTTCGGCGGGCTCCTTGTAGACTACAGCACCTGGCGCTGGGTTTTCTACCTCAACGTGCCGGTTGGCAGTGCGGCACTCTTTCTGCTGGTTCTCTTTCTGCAGGTCACATACAAGAAGGATGACTCCCTGGCTACGAGCTTCCGCCGCATCGATTGGCTCGGGAACGCCATCTTCGTCGGGGCCGTCACGTCCATCCTGGTTGCGCTCTCGTGGGCTGGGGCTATCCATCCCTGGTCGTCGTACCAGGTCATTGTGCCGCTGGTTGTGGGCTGCGTTGGGCTCGTGGGCTTTCTTTTCTTCGAGTCCTCGCCCCTTGCTCCGGAGCCTACCATGCCCCTTCACCTATTCTCCAACCGCACCTCAGCCACAGCCTTCGGCCTGACCTTCCTCCACAGTATTGTCACCATCTGGGCTCTGTACTTTCTCCCCATCTACTTTCAGGGTGTGCTGGCCTCAACTCCGGCTCGCTCCGGCGTCCAGCTTCTGCCCACCATCCTAATCCTCATCCCGTTCGCTATCACCGGAGGCGCCTTCATGACCAAGACGGGTCTCTACCGTCCTGCGCACGTTGCCGGTTTTGCCCTCATGGTGGTTGGGTTTGGGCTATTCAGTCTGTTGGACGAGAACTCCAGCAGTGGGAGCTGGGTGAGTTTCCAAATCATCGAGTCGGCTGGCGCTGGGCTCGTCATTCCGACATTGCTCCCAGCCGTGCTCGCGCCGCTCGCCGAGTCCGACACCGCCCTAGCAACCGCCACCTGGTCTTTCATCCGAAGCTTCGGCTTGACATGGGGTACCGCAATCGCCGCTGCCGTCTTCAACAACCGCTTCGACCAGATCTCCAGCCGCATCACGGACTCGCAGGTGGCGGCCCTACTTGCCGGGGGCAAGACCTACCAATACGCCACGCGCGAGTTTGTCCTTTCTCTCCCAGAGCCGACGCGTCAGCAGTTTGTATCGGCTGTTAGCGACAGCCTGAAACGCACGTGGCTCGTTGCAATCGCTTTCGCTGGACTTGGTCTCCTGGTTGTATTTGCCGAAAAGGATGTGCCGTTGAGGAAAGAGCTTGAGACCGAATACGGAATCAAGGAGGCAAAACTGAAGGACAAAGATGATGCTAAGGATTAGAACAATGGACGCAATGGCAAATGTCGCGGCAATATGGCTCTCGCTGTCGGACTCTGTCAGGTGCGGAGTGGCACACCGGCTTCGGAGCCAGATTTGTAGCTGCTATCGGCACCGTGGGTGCTGGACAGTGCGTTTGAGGAACTTGCGCATCTAGGTCTGATTACGGACTGGCAGGCGCAGACAACGGCAGTAGTCTCTCTGGAATCTGGAGTCAGTCGTTGTAGGTACTCAATACATGCTCCTCTAGAACACCCTGATGACTTACAGTGCAGGTCGATCTTGTCGTCGAGATCAAAGAGAAGGACTAGATGCGAGCCAGTTCTCGAATCGAGCTCGTCCTCGAGCTTCTTAAGTAGACGTTTTCGAAAGAGGTAGATAGCATGTATCTAGATAAATTAGGCACTCGTTCTGGATTAAATCTGGGAGCCATGCGAGCGTCAAACTCCTCTAGCGCCCAGTCAAGCACAATGATTGCTGCGGGCTGGCCATAAGCCCGTCCCCTGGGCCCCGGGGCTCTCAACTTTAGAGCAGTCCTAGATGCCGGTTGAGTACCAAGGTAACGTCGAACACGGCGAAGTTGCGAAACCGCACAGGGGGTTCGTGATACTCTGGAGAGTTCAACTCGCCATCGGTGAACGTGACACGTTGTTCGGAGGGAACAGAGCCGTAAGGAAGCCGGTTTATATATCTTGAAAACCTCAAGCTGTGGTTTTACCCCTCATGCTCGAAAAGACAAGCTTCAAGGTAAGGATGGACCGGGCAGTGGCTGTCTGTTGGTACCCTCCCCCGCGACCCCCTATACAAGCCAACACAGCAACCTCTATCCATCACATACGACCATACCCACCAGGAAACATGGGATCCCGTCCGCTCTCCCTTAATTAAACTCGTGGTACTCAGGTCGGTGACGACTGGGGAATCCTTGGTGTTGTATGTTTTTTGACAATGTATCATCTCCCATTCGCCCCTATATAATTTCCATATCGACATTAAACTCTTACATACGACCATATCCATGTGAAAGTACGGGATCCCGTCCGCTCTCCCCTCGTCAAACGCATGAGAGCCAGATCAGTAGTTGGGTCGGTGACGACCAGCGAATCCCTGGTGTTGTATGTTTTTGTCTCCTTTTGCTCTTCTCCACCCCTATGTCAGGGCATCTCGACGCGGGGACAACCCTTGCTCGAACGCAATGAAGAGAAGAACATTGGTTGATTACTTAGGCTCCGCCCTTACATCGCAGGGCTAAACTGACTGTCAAATCAGGTAATCTTCGCAGCAACGGCATTCTTATCTCACTACAAACCGAAAGTGACGACGTCCCTCCCCATTGCCTACCTACTCCTGCTTCCCTCTTAATTCCCCCTAGAGATTGGAAAATACCGGAACAGTGAGATGGCTGTCGGTAGAGCTTGTATTTGTAGCAACGTTGTTAGTCAGTGTTATGTATCTGACGAGGGTAGTACGTTGATGCGACACCACTATTGCCTCTTGCCCGAGAACAAGATCGAGAGGAGGAAACAATCGAGAATGCAGGAGCCACATCCTCCTCCTCTCCCTTCCCTAATAAATCCTTTGATCGGGCAGGGAATAGCAAATTTACACCCTCTTTGAGCGCGTATAGTCTCTAGCATCACAACCAGCAACCTCGGTACGACAAGGACCGACTAGGGAAGATGGTCGCGGAGTTGCGGAGCACGAACGAGGACCTGGCGCGGCGCTTCACAAAGCCACGGCCCAAGTCAAGGAACTCAGGGACTCGCCTTGAGCCGATACCGTAATCCGTAATATGTAGGAAAGAATTTCTGATGTGGACATGGAAATATTGAGCTGAGCGGGATACCCAATCCAGAGGACGAGCCCAACTAGACGTTCCAGGATAGTACCGCAACGGGCAGAAGACACCCAGTTGGGGAGCATACTAGGCCCGACGGCAGTACATCATCACGAGCTGAAGACCGCCGACATGAGGGACATTTTAAGGAGTTCGGGCCCTTTCGAATATCTTTCTCTAGAGCTAGCTGGAAGCCAACCCAAACCAAACGAGAACCAGACGACAGGTTGAGCTCAAAATCTGGGCCCACGAAGGAAATACCGACAACAACAACAACACTGAGATGTGGTTGGACAAACTTCAACCGGATTAACTAACAATGTTCGTGTCGACACCGTGCATTGCCGAAGAAAACCGGCACGCTGAGACAGCACAGTTGTCTCGAGTGCATCGATGGCCATGATAACAATCGGGATCGCTGCAACTCAAGCCCGACGGGCAGGGAGACTGGCGAGCCACGGCACGCAGTGCTACCATTTGCCTGGGGCTCAGTTTCTCTTTGTGATCGTGCTGACATTTCCCCGTAGCGTCCTTGTAGGGACACTTTCCGAGGAGATGGAAACTGTTGCAGAGTTTGCGGTTCTTTAGAATGAGGAATTCCACTTGGGAGTACTCGAGTGGCGCGTCCACACGCTGGCCCAGTCTGTTCCGAAACACGTCAAACGGTACGGGCATTCTTGGTGCGGTAGAGCCTCGCTGGGCAGCCGAGGATGGTGCTAGTGCGGGGGGGGCCTTTGCAGCAGCGGACGCGTAATCTGCCTTTGGGGTGGCGGGAGGTGTGGTGTGGAACGAAACTCTGCGCTTGTTGTTGACAAGTTTTTGGCTTCTGAAGACCTCCTCGAACGAGACTGTGCGGAACTTGTCCTTGATGTCGGCGAGTTCGCGGGCAAAGGGGGGCCCTTCAAGCAGGGTGACCCTCCCGCGCACTGCATGGTCCTCGGTGTGCGGCCCAAGCAGGCGGGCATAGCCGTTGTCGGCTGTTCCGCCAAAGAGAATCTGCTGACAGTGAATGTCGGCCAAGCAGATTTGAAAGTATGCTTCGGGAGATCAGCAGTTGCAGGTTACTGTCTTGTAGTGCGTGACTTACCGTTGACCTTCACATCCGCACACTCTTTACCATCACCGGCATCAATGTAATCGCACAGTGGGTCGGCCATATTGAACCCACGGACGAAGTCCTGAAATATAACCTCGGGCGCAATTTCCATTTCCTTGTATGTCTTGGCCAGTCCTTTCATATTCGCGTACACGTGAACAAGGACCTGCAGGCGGGGAGCTGCGGCAGGAACCGAGGACCTGAGCTCCTCGTTGACAGCTCGTTTGAGCAGGCTAGCTGCTTTCTTGCCACCATCTAGACCCTGCTTGATGAACTCATCTTTGAACTACAACCGGTTAGCACTGTACCAGGACCTCTACTGCACGGCAGGGTGGAATTACCAGCATACCGTCGCCGTCAACAATAACACAAGCGAAATCAAGCCGGGCCTAAAAATGTCAGTTCGCACAGAAAGAAACAGGGAGGCATCCAATTCACCTTGTCAAACTGGAATACCTGGAGTTTCCTCTCGCCCTCGTCAACACGATCACGTGCCATCTTGATGACATCTTTCTTGTCACGGAGCTCCGACTCGGCGTCCGACAGCTTGCCAGATAGATCCTGGATGTATGCAAACAGATCCTGGATGCGAAGTGAGTAGGTAGCGCCGATTGTGACCACGTGTGTTTTCCATACAGAGATCAGTGAATGCTTCTGGTCGTCTTGAGACTTGCAGGAATCCCAACCCGCCTTCAAACCCTCCAACACTGCTCGAACATCGGCGGACATCTCTCCTTTCCGTGTTCGAAACTCCAAGGAAGAAATTTTCAACGATAAACAACGCACCCCTGGTTAGGGAAATGTGCGACAAATCAGATGTGGACATTGGTGAAAAGAGTTGCAGATTCCGGCTCAGTATTTCTACCTCGCAAGCTTAGGGAGTCATACCCAGATTAGATAGGCAGGTTACACCACATGCTGTTTGTCGAATAGCTGGAGGACATGTCGTGATGCAGGCGCCATCGAGAATACGCAACCAATAATTAGAGCAGTCTATGTCAACCAACACCGCAAAGGGCAGCGTGGCGTGACTCCGGGTTCGAGATGGCGACTCGCCTGCATGATGACGCTGTTCAATGGTTGGTCGAGGTGACCTGCGCGCACCTCCTTCGCATACCCGTCAGGAAGTTGTGGAGAGAGGGGGCCATGGCGAGGTCGCGTTCGACGACTATTATCATGCGAAATGTTGGGTTAGGAGGTGCGTGATTGGGCACCGGGCGGAACGCGCGCCAACGACGTCTTTCCATGCGCTTCGAGCGGCCTCCTGCGGGGCTGCTGCCTATGCAGTCGACAATATGGTTCGTTTTTGGGCTGAAAAAGTGCTTGATTGCGCCGGAGACGGCTGTTGATGAAATCTATCTTTACTGATTTGCTTGTCAGTTGGTGTCATGTGCGTGGTGAGGGATTGGGGAAGTACCTTGATGCGTCACCATCGCCACGTCTGCGAATTGCCTGAGAACAAGGTCGAGAGGCAACAGTCGAGAATGCCGAAACCACATCCTCCTCTCCTCCCTGACTTGGAGCCTTTGATCGAGCAGGGGGCGGCCATTCCACCCGCCCCCTTCGAGCCCGTACCATGGCCCCGCAAAAAAAAGGGGCATGCCATGTCATGTCAGATAATCTCTCTTTCTCCCTCCCTGTCCATCTCAAGAAACAGCCTCCCCAGAACCCTCTCTCTTTGTGGCAGCAGCGTTGTCAAGCTGCCTCGTGGCGCCTAGCAATAGCTCGAGCACTTCCGTCTTCCGCCGCTGTTTGGCCAGCCGCAGCAAGTTGTCCAGCACGCCCATCTCGCGGCACAGTCGCGCCATCTCCTCGGCGATGAGGGCCGAGGCGGACCAGCTATCCCACGAACCCGCGTGCCTTTGCTCATCATCATGCTCATGATCCTGCTCGTGACTGTGCCCGTGGCCATGGCCCGCCGTCGCGCGAGCAGTAAAGTTTTTGCTCGCGAGCTTGAGAATGTGCGAGAGGTCGCGCTCCGACGAGACAGCGGGGTCCGCGAGCAGCAGGAGGCGGACCAAGTCGCGGTGGCTGTTCCTCGCCGCGTATTTGAGCGCCGTGTGGTTGGCGTGGTCTCGTACCTCGGGGCGGGCACCTCGCTCGAGGAGGATGGTGGCCGTCTTGTGGAAGCCCTCGCCCGCAGCAATCATCAGCGGCGTGACGCCGCTGTTGTCGGCCTTCTCGAGGCTGCGCAGCAGGCGGATCCAGCGTGTGGGCGAGTTGAAGAGGGCGTCGATGACTTTCGCCGTGTCCTCATCTGTGGGAGAGGAGGCGCTTCCCGGTCCGCGATTCTGGTCGTAAAAGGCTGCCATGTCGCTGCTGCTCGAGTGGCCTCGGCTGCGCACGGCAAAGAAAAGAACTGAACGGCTCTTGTCTGTCACGGTGTCGAGATTCGCGCCGTATTTGAGGAGGAGCTTGACCGTCTCCGCGTTTCGTTGGTAAGCCGCATAGTGGAGGGGTGTCATGCCGCCACGCGCTGCGCAGTTCGGGTTGGCGCCACCCTCCAACAGGGCCCTGGCTGACTCAAGATCGTTGCGGGCAACGGCGTTGTGGAGCGGCGAGTGATCCAAAAAGCCTGACGGCGTGGTGGGGGCCCTCCCGAGTTCATGGACCGAGTTTGTGTTGCTAAAACTGTTGGCCCCGAGCACAGCGTGGCCCATGGGTGGGCTGTGATGACTCGAAAAAATAGGCAGAAGGCGGTCCGATCCGCACTCCATTGAGTGTATCATGTGCTGTGGCTGCTGCCAGCCAAAGATCCAAGGGGGTGTGCCATCGGTGGAGAGCTGGTATCCGGATGTTGACCACGTAGACGGCGAGAAGGTGGGATCCATGTTGATCCGCGAAAAGTCGTGCGATATGTCTAGCATTGGGCGGGGAGAAAAGGCATCCACGATGAAAGGGGCAGCCAGGCCGGGATGAGCGGGTGGTTGGGGTTCCGGGTAGGGATCGTCGGAAAGCCAGGGCATTGGAAGAGGCGGCTCCCATGGAATGTTACAGATCGGAGGGCTTCCATTGCTGCCGACTCCAAAGGACCCAGGCGAGGCTTGCTCTTCTTCGCTCGTATCTGGGTCCTGGTAGGGCTGGGGGTCCGGCGGGAGCGAGTTGTTTGACGGATCCGGCTCAGGAGTTGCATACGTGATGTGCGGAGGAGTTGCCACTGCCGAAGTTGCACGTCAGCTCACATCCTTCGAGGCTCTAGATAGTCACAGGGTCGGTCATTACCCTGGGGATCGTGCACCGAACCGGCGCCTCCATCCAAGGTTTCCGTCAAATTGTGGCGCTTGGCAAACCGACGCAGTTTCGCGGGCTCGACGGGCTTCCCGCGGCGGACGAAGCGCGTGTCCTTGTTTGCCGCGATGCGGCGTTTTCCGGCGATCTTGATCATGGCAATCGACTCATCGCTCTTGAGATTCTTTTCCAAACCCCATGCTTTGAAGTGCTTCTTGTACATCTTCTTCCTTTCGGGGGGTCAGTCAACGAATACACCCTGGGGCCAGCCAAGAATGGGAGAAGGGGAGAAAGAAGAGGAGGGTGGACGAGCATACGTTGCGACAAAGCCGTAGACGGCCTTCATGGTCATCATGACCTCGGGGAGTTCTTTAGCATGGTTCCAGTACAAGTCCTCGATCTTGCTCTGGTGTGCGGCCCAGTCGAGCGGACTCTCAGACGGGGACGGCATGCTGGTCAGCGATAAGGGGTACGTCCTCGAGATACCGACGCGAGTGGCACAACGGGTTGGAAGGGCAACGGTGAATGCATGAGAAGGGCTGTGAGAGTGAAGGCAGGCCGGGCAGACGACTCTGGGTGCTCAGAGTCTGGATGGAAACGGGGGCCCAAAGAGCCGGGTGAGGGGCCGCTTTTGTGTCTTATACCCGGGGAGAAGGTGTGCCGGCCCTAGGTATTTGGCGGCTGACGCCATATCGGGCCCGGACCTTTCGCAACAGCCTGTCCTGTCGGCTTCTTAGATATCAGCATCTGGGAACGTGGAAATCGGGCGTGACATGGGGCAGCCCAATCGGAAAGAAAGCAGAGACGAGACGTTGCCCCGCGAAAGCAGGCGACTGCCAGCTCAGACGGGGGAAGATTACAAGGCAGGATATTAGTCGAGCCCGTGCAACATGAGCGGATGGCGAAGCCTAGGCCGGGGAATTGGGATACGAGAGCCGGTTGGGAGGCTTCGCGGGAGGTGGGCTGGAGCCGCGGCGGTTCGTCGACCCGGCCCTGGCCCCTGCACGACCGCCGTTGCTGCCCTCACCGCCGGGGTTTAGAGATGTGGGCAATTGGGGCTCCTCAGGGCCACCTGAGGCGTCACAACGTGCGAGGGGCTTGCGGCGGGGAAGAGCCCCGCGGTGTTGAAGGAGGGTCGCAACCCCGTGTGACTGGACGAACCCACGAGTCTCAGCGCTGAGCAGCGGCATCCGGCGGCAGGGAACGTGTCGTGCCGGATGGGACACCAGAGCATTCGGCCCCTGGCGCTGACGGCGAGCGAGCTCTGTGCCCCGAGATCAGCTCTCACAAAGGGTCGAGGTGTGCATCTGTGCCAAGCATGGCGTTGCGCATCGAAAACAGGGTTCTCTCCCCTCTTCGCGCTGCTCCTGGGGGATGGGCGACCCGATCAGTTGGGTCCCGGCACGACCAGGCAGACCCTGCTGAGCAAGGGACCCCGGGATGCAGGTTCACGTCTTGTGCTTTCGCGGAGGCGGCCGTGCCGAGCTGGCAATGCAGCCCCGGGACCAGTCTGCAGCGAGTCTGCCGCGAGTCTGCCGCGAGTCTGCCGTGAAACACCGCGGAAGCTGTCCGGGGACCGACAGCAAACGAGCAAACGAACCGGTGGCCGAATTGGGCTGTTTCTGCTGCTTGGCATCTCATCGAGACTGACCCAGACAGATGGTGGCTGTGGCAGGATCCCTCCCGGGCGCAGCTCCTGGCGCCCGCGCCGGCGTCAAGGGAGCCCTTTGTTTGTCGCTGACAAAAGTCCCCTCCCGACCTACCAATTGCCGGCCGACGCCTGACTGATCGGGCAAGCAGCGGTGACATGGGCCATGAGCACATGGAGGGCATGGAGACATGGAAATGCTGGCACTGGGCTGCCGAGGGACCATGGAGGGGCCATGGAGGGGCACCGGAACGCATCCGGTGGTGTTCGCTGCGAGTTTGACGTTAGTGGCGTGTCGGTCAAGGGGGAAAGCCCCCAGATCTCGGGGTCGCCTGGTCAGCCTGGGAGACCAGGCAAATGGGCTGCCTGGTCGGCGGGGAGCGGGAAACGCGGCGCAGGCAATTGGAGAAGAGAAGGAGGGGAAAATTCCCAACCCTGACCAGATTCCCGGTTTGCGGCTGCCCGGATCCGATCCGCGGATTGCCAATCGCAGATCGTCTGACGCACAGAGAAGACGCAAGGAAGGCGGCACTGACAGAGAGGCAGTTATTTCCCACAGGGCAGTGGCCACAGCCCCTCAGAACCCGCAGCCCGCAGCGCTCACGTTGCTCGTCTCCGGCCCCACTTGCCGGGTGCTGTGGCATTGCATCCGCGCCTGTCAAAACTCTCGACAGCGGCTCTATCCGTGCCCACCCATTGGAACAATTGCAGCAGCCTTCCTCCTCGCAGACAGACCACCGCCGCAACGCACGCTGCAGACCCTGCAGGCCACTCCCTGCTTCTCGGCCGAAGCAACTCCAACGTCACCGGCTTCACTTCCCCTTGCGGCGTTCCACAAACCACACAAACACACCCACGGCTTGCCGCCGTCCAAAGACAAAAACAATGTCGCAGAAAATCACGGCCAAGAACCTGCAGTACAACTCGAATCTGCCCCCCTTCCTCGCCCGTCTGCGCGGCCAGAACGCCTCCGACCGGGACTCTGACGCCCCCGACCCGATCCTCGCGGCCCGCCGCCGGCCCGGCAAGAAGCGATCCGGCAGCGCTGAGGCCGAGGACGCGCCCCTGGTCGTCGACGAGCACGGCAACGCCGTGGATGTCACCCTCGGCGCCGACGGGACTGTGAAGGAGAAGGAGCCCACGTCCACGGGGGCGGAGGCAAGAGAGCAGCACGCCCAACCGACAAATGCCGTTGGCGATGTTGCGGCGTCGGCCGAGAAGGTAGCCAGCATCGGCGAGCAGCGCAAGCGGAAGATTGGCAAGGTCATCGGTGCCGACGCGAACGAGGCGGATGCCACCGAGCAAGACACCAAGGGGCACAAGCCGGGGAAGGCCAAGACGGGAACCACAGCGGAGAAGGACGAGCCGGCGCCTGCTGCAAAGGCCAAGGGAAAGAAGAAGGCGAAGAAGGTCAAGCTCAGCTTTGGTGACGACGAGGGCTGATCAACGGCCCTTGGCAGGCCTCGGTCTCTTCAACTGACTCGATCCTGATGCTCCTCTCCCGGAGAGTCTTGTCGCATTGGCATTAGCACGAGGGAGCTTCGCATGCCAAGCGAGGATCACCGCATTCACCTGTGCAAACCCCGAACCGCAATACCAGTCACCCCTCTGGCTGCCATTTCTGGCATACAGCAACGAAGTGTGGGCTATGTGAACCGTGGCCGGTTTTTCAGTGACCCTCCCGAGGCTGAAGACACCGGACGACTCTACCATCACCTCGCTATCTTGGCCCGCCCGGACGTCCCTAAGCAGAGAGACTTGTCTTCCAAACCACCCGATGCATAGGCGATGTTTGAGAGTCCTCGATGGGAGTTTCCCATCGCCCAGTGGAGGGGTGTTAGAAGAAGAAATCACTGGCGCTAAGGGTTGGGCTGCTGAACCTCCGGTGCTCAGAATCACAGCTAGCTGATGTGGACTTGAGCCCCCAGAGCATATTTGGTCGGCTGAACGATCACAGATCGGCAAAAGACCCATCGGTCACACATCTCGTCAGGGAGTGCGTGAACCACGCCTGCTCAGCCACATAGAAAGACCTCTATACAACGTCTCTGCCTGTCCGGATATTCTACAAGCCTAGCTCCTCTATCTGTCTCTCGCTTTGCCCACGCAATCCATTGTAATTTAGTAGTACTGCGGCTTGACGTAGTCGGCAAAGGTCTTGGGCTCCTGCCAGCCGTGGCCGTGGTCGTGGCCGTGACCGTGGCCGTCGTCCTGGGGGCCGACGTAGTTCATCTTGTAGACGCTGCCGCACTCGGGGCACCGCTCAATGGGGCGGTCCTTGGACATCTGAAGAAGTGGAAGGTCAGCAGGGGGCGGCATGCTTGGGAGTCGGGTGCCGCAGAATTCTACTGACCCCGAGCCAGATGACACCGTGGGAGTCGGCCGGGACACCGGTGCAGCCGGCATACTGCTCTTCGCCGGCGGAGCGAACTAGGACCGGGTTGTCGAGTGTGCCTGTCCCTTGATCAGCCAGCTGACCCCGCATCCCCTAATATCCATCCGGCTTGCTTACCGAGGCGCGAGGCGTCGAGCGGGCGCATGTCGAAGATGTCGACGCCCTCCATCTTGCCAAGGATTTCGAGACGCTCGAGACCGGTGGACTGCTCGAGGTCGGTGGGGACGGTGCCGGGCTGGGCGCCGGGGCCGAAGAGGTCGGCCTCCGTCTTAACCTCTATTGCCATTGTCAGCTTGCTGCCTGACCCCGAGCCAAATCTGCCTTTCCCCCAAAACGACTGCCCCCTTCAAGTCCTCCCACCTCCCATTACAACTCTTGTCTCGAGCTCCCGCGTCAATTGGCTGACGTCAGAAGCTCTCCCTCAGTCCATGACGCAACACCGAAACAACAACATCCCGCTCCCGAATCCAAAGCAGAAATCTCCGTACCCTTGAAAGTCTTGTACTTGGGCGTCTGCTCAGGAACGGCGTCGCCTGCGGGTGCGGATTCATGGTCAGTCTTCTGTCGAGGTGGCGTGGCATAGCTGCGTCGTCCATGGGGAGCTCTGCGCGGGTTTTTTCGGGGCCGGGTTCCGGGGACGTCAATCGACGAGCAACTTACGGCGCACGACGGTCGTGGCGATGGTGCGACGGAGCACCGGGGCGACGGCGGCACGGCGCGCGACGGCCACGGCAGAACGCTGCAGGAACATTGTGGTGGTCGGGGGTGGTGGCGGATCAATTGGGTCGTGGGGTTGCGTGGTGACGGGGTGAAGCTGGCTTGCGTCTCTGGATTTGAGAAATGGTCTGATTTGGGCCGGGCCGAGCTCTCTGCATGGTGCGGTGCGGTGCTGACAAGGTGGTTGCTGTTTTGGGTTAGCGCAGGTGCATGTGACGTGGCACGTGGTCTCCCTCACGCGACACGGCAAGATATGACGCATCAAGTAAGTCGTAAAATGGTTTCCATGTCCTCGTAGTGGTTGACTCTAGGTACGAAGTAGTGTTCCGAGTTTCACCGTACAGAAAGTTGGTTCCTGTCATCCTCTGTTTATCTGCAAGTTGTCGTGGAAAAGCTGTCTCAGCTTAGACCCTAACCCTCCGTCATCCCCAACCACCATCTTTGAAGACAACAGCATGTGGCCACCAACTCGTATACACAGGACCGGTGAGGATGAACGTTGGTCAGCTTTTGTCTTGACCTTTGCATTGATAAACCAGCGTGGCGAGTTCGTATTACAGCTCTACACATTAAAATTCCCAAAGGCAGAGGGGTGAGCCTCCCAAAAACCCACCGACTCTTCTTGAGTCTCTTGAGATATATATCCTCTAGCGATGCCCTGCCACACATCTATCTGTATGCCGTGTATGCAACGCAGCGCGTCCAAACAACCAGCGCATCCCCGCCACCCTCACAACTTCCCCAGTCCCAACCCCTGCACCAGCCCGTCCTGATACTCGGTCGCGACATGCACCCCCTTGGGACTCCAAATCTTGCTCTCGACAATGCCCCTCCCCGCCGCCGCGCGCGGGAACCACACCTCCTGCAC
>FTIZ01752045.1_pt1 | contig 20089 bp, 29 predicted proteins | sample 1658381 | NCBI WGS metagenome assembly FTIZ01 (sample SAMEA3914822, study PRJEB12502) | metagenome | biome: forest; material: soil | place: USA | collected 2012-03-12 | depth 0.1 m
TTCTGGGACAAGTCTGGCACCAAGTTCTGGACATCGGCCCAGATCAAATCCACCCTGACGTTCGGATATGCCTACCCCGAGACTCAGAAGTGGCTGTTCGCGGACACGCCGGCATACCAAGCCAACATCCGACAGGCGGTGACATCGCTGTACGGCACCAACGTGTTTACCAATTTTGTGGCCAACGTCGCACAGCGCAAGGACGAGCACGCCATCGCCGTGTCGGCCTTGGCTGCGCAGCCCAAGGCTGACGTTGTTAAGACCGAGTCTTTCAAGGCTGATGCTATTAAGGCTGATGCTGTCAAGGCCGACGCTGTCAAGACCGACGTGGTTGTTGTTACGCATGGCGTCAAGGCCGAGGATGCTCCAGTTGAGAAAGCGGCGGCGCCAGCCCATGATAAGCCCGCGTTTGCCGTGTCCCAGACTGTGTTCGCCGCGAGGGAGCCAGCTGCAAAGCCCGTCGTCCCGGCCAAGAAAGAAGGCAAGCCCTCTCTCCAAGCACTCTCTCCAAGCCCTCTCTCCAAGCCCACCACTCCGCCCCCCCTTTACTAACCTCTACTCCCCTCTCCAGGCCCAATCCCCGCCTCTCTCAAGCACCTCGCCCCAAACAACACCTACACCGAGTGGGTCGTCAACGTGCGGGCGCAGAAGCACGGCCTGGGCTCCTCCTTCCGCACGCTCGTCTTCCTCGGCGCCTTCGACGAGTCAAACCCGGCGAGCTGGGACACCGAGTTCAACTGCGTGGGCCGCGTGTCCGTGCTGGGACGGGACCCGACCGAGACGCAGTGCAGCAAGTGCCGCACCGACGCGGCCGGCGAGCTGATGGTGTCGGGCACGGTGCCGCTGACGTCGGCGCTGCTGCAGGACATTGTGGAGGGCGAGGTGGCGAGCCTGGACCCCGCCGTCGTAGTCCCGCACCTGAAGGAGAAGTTGAAGTGGAAGGTGACGCTGTTCAGCGGCGAGGAGAGGGATGCCGCCGAGGTGCCCGGCCTGAAGGTCAGCGTCGCGTCGACCAAGGTGACGATCGGGGAGGATGGCCTGCCGCAGTATAGCCACGAGTATACCGTCTGGCCCGAGATCACTGATGGGAAGCCGGCTGGGCTGGGAGCGGGAGAGCATGTTTGAGTGAGGTGACCGGAGGGCCAGCGGTGCCACAGACAGTGGTTGATGTGCTTGGGGGGTTCCTTGTCTCCGCTCAATTGGCCGCCAAGGAACCGCACCGGTGATGATGAAATGGAAGAAATGGGTATCGAGATTTCGAAGGATGAAGAATATAGCAAGCAGTATATGCGCTTTTGCCACCAGACCCTGAACGCCCCGGATGCAGCCTGTAAAGAAAGCGACAAGAAAGGAGAAGCCACCAGAAGCGGGAAATCAGAACTGGATCCGCCGCTTCCGCCCCGTGTACTTGGACGTGGTCTTGACGATCTTCCCCTTGCGCTCCATTTGCTCCTTTTTCTTGATGATCCAAATCTTGCTCCCCTTCTTGATCTCGCCCTTGCCGACCTTGCCCTTCCTGCGGTGGTCCAGGACGTCGACGTTGTCCATGCCCTCCACAACGCCGGTGATATCGCCGCCCTTGTTGGCAACAGCGCTGGTGCCCACCGTCAAGACCAAGTAGACCTTGACGTTCTTCGTGTCCGGGTCGTCTTCGAGGAGGCCGGCGCCGAAGCCGGCCTTGACGGCGGCGGATGTGATCATCTTCTTTTGTACGTCGTTCTTGGGGTAGAACTGGCACACAGCCATGCCGCCTCGTTTCAGCGACGCATACAGGCCGTTGAAGAAGCGTGACAGGCGGCCGGCGGGTGATGTTTCGCTGTTCTCGGCGTTGCAGAGCCATTGGATGGCACTGATGCTGATGGCGGCGTCAAACGCGCCAGCTCGGAATGGCACCCCTTGCCCAATGTCGGCGAGGAGCAAATCGCCCTCCACATCCCTCTGCAGCGCCACGTCCAACATGGACGCGCTCACATCCATGCCCACCCACACGTGCGGCCCGCCTTCTTCCTCGGGGACGGCGGAGAGCATCTCGCCCGACAGACCACTGCCGCAGCCGATGTCGAGGATCAAGCTTGGTGACTTCAGGTCGAGAAGCTCGAGCGCTCGCCTCGTCATGGAAGCCTGGATGTTCTGGATACGGGAACTTGTCGTGTATTTGCGTGCTTCGACATCGTCGTAGTGGATATCGGCAGCGCTGCCCACTGCTGTCAGTTGCGGTGAAGGATGGATGAGAATGGAAGGGGGGGGAGCAGGGCTCACAGTGTGTCCTCGGGGCGTGACATGTTGGCAGATGTTGGGCAGTGCCGAAAAAGAGCAAGATTGAGTGCCGGGAACTGAAATCTAGGGGTTCTGGGTCGGTCGCTCGCAGTGTTGCCAGGGGTCGCGGGTTGCGGGTTGCGGGTTGGACGTCGGGTCTTGCAAGAGGATTTTTGGAGGTGGGGCAGGACTTCGGCGAGGAACACGGTTCGGCGTCAAGTCCCAGATGGATGGTGGCACTGGAGGCTGTAGTCGCAACAGACTTGTAAAGGCTCGCCCTTGCCGTAGACTGGGAGACGAATGCAGAAGTAGGCGGGTCAACGGTGGTGCCAATACCTGGGAGTCTGTCTTGTTGTTGCTCGAGACTGTTTCCTACTAAGAATTCTGGGTTGTGGGCGATAAGGAATATTAGCGATAAGCGTGGTGTTGGCGTCGCACGGCTCCGCCTGAAGTCTCTGGGATCAACGATCAACCGGATCCGGCCGAGGCCGGCGTCTCCCACCCGCGCAGTGGGCTGCCAGGAAAGTGGACACGCAGCGGGAAGGACGTCATGCTCCCATTTGGCGTCGAGCTGCACGCCCCGCTCGCACGTCGCCAAGACCCAACTCCCGCGCCTGGCCCCTGAACTGAACGCGACACCAATTGGCCACGCAGCCAGCTCCCTGCACCCGCAAAGTCAAGATCTCGATTTCCCACTCCGTTGATCTCGGACGACTTTGACATGGTCTTTTGAAGCTCGAAGTAATTATTTTCGAATCAAAATGTGGATTCTACCGCTCGTCGGCTATCTCGGCTCCGCCGTGGGCTTCTGCTTCATGACACTGGCGATAGGTGGGCAGCTTTTCCACCCACTCCCCCCGCGTGCTGGATGCGCTGGTGATGCTGACCAGGTGCCTCTTTGCGACTTGTTACAGCGTCTGGACTATACTACCTCTCCGAGCTCGTCGAGGAGCACACCGTGGTTGCGAAGCGCTTTTTGACGAAACTCATCTACTCCATCATGGCCCTGCAGCTGTTCCTCTGCGTCGTCGACCGCTTTCCGTTCCTCCCAACGGCCCTGGGCATATTCTCACACGTCATTTACCTCGGCAACATGCGGCGGTTTCCCTTCGTCAAGCTCATCGACCCCCTTTTTCTGGCCTCATGTGGTAGGTTGGCGTGGAAGCGCGTTGCGTAGTCGGATAGGGCCAGCAGCTGACCGAGCCTCGTATTCCAGTCCTCGTGCTCCTCAACCACTACGTATGGTTCAAGCACTTCTCCCACCACCAAGAGCGTGCCTACCAGAACATGACCTCGTACTACGACACCCCTGATGACGTTCCCTCGTTTACCGAGATCGCCTCCTACTTCGGCTTGTGTGTGTGGCTCGTTCCGTTCTCGCTCTTCGTCAGCCTATCGGCGAGCGACAACATCCTTCCCACCATGGGCAGCGAGCCGTCATCGTCGTCTGTAGGGACAGGGGGCATGGTTGACACCGGGGCTGCGAAAAGACGCGGCGGCCAAGGGATGGCAAAGGCTTTGGTTGACAACATCCGTGGAGCGATAGGGGAAGGGAGTGCTTTGTTCGGATGGAAGAAGCCGGAAGATCGCCTCTAAAGAGGCAGACTTTTGTTTTGTTTTATTTATTTTTGGCTCTATTACTGTTGCATCATGGAGCGCGACCGGAGCTGGAAAAGCTACTGTGTATTGGCGGGACCAAAAATTGGGTGCTCCGAGTAAGTCCATTCTCACCCTTATTTCATCCTCAATTCGCCCTTTTCTCGTGGAAGAACAAGACTCTGGCAAGGCACTAACAAAGACTTACAGGCGAATCATAAAGCTCTTGTACAATACAGAGAGGAACATGATACCTAGAAACAAACACAGCGCGCGCTGAAGCCTCTCACCTGGACCCTCCTGACCAACACCATGTTTCCACTCCCTCAGCTGACATTCCCCTGTTACTCCCCCCTTATTGCCGCCCCCCACTAATCCTCTTGACTAAGTCATCCACCCTCGCCTCCCTCGACTCTCTCCCCGCCCCCGCCGACGACACTTCCTCCCTATCACGCTCCCGCCGGACACCGTCATAGAAATCCGACATCCGCCTTACATTATCCTCTGTCAGGCCCGACCTCGACCCTGACCCACCCCCCGAGGAGGAGGAAGATGGATTTGAGCCAGACCCCCCCGCGGCGGTCTCGTCCTTCCTAGCTGTCGACCCCTCTCGGCACGAGCCGTAATTTGCTGCGACGCTAGATGCTGGCTCCTCCTGTCCACCCGAGGCAACATAGTGACGCCGGCGCGCGGCAGATGACTCGGCGCGGCTGTCTGAAGTGTTGTGTCGGGCCATGCTGCTGAAGTGGCTGAGATGGTTATGAGGGTTGCAGCTCGGCCGGTTGCGTTGGGCACGGAGTTACGGGTGCCGAGGGAGGGTGGATAGGTGGAAGGTCGATCAGGAGCTTCTGATGGATGCGGCGCTGCTGCGAGGACTCGCCTGAGGGGGTTCCGCCGGGCTCGGGCGGTCTGTGGTGCGCGAGGCGCGGGTGGATGAGAGGTTGGCAAGGAGCCAGCAGTTATTGTTAGAGTGAGTGGATTCAGGGTTGGAGGTTGGTGCTATGCCCTGCCTCGGGGTGTGTCGAGATTTGGACGCTGTGCTGGCTAGGTGTAGCTAGCTAACGGGCTTTAGACAGGCTGTTCGGACTTGGAAATCCAGTTCAAACGGGAGGGGTCACTTCTAAGCTGCCCCTTTATATGGCATTTCTTCAGAGTCTCCTTCTCCGAACACCGATTGCCGCTCTCTGCGTAGGTATAGCCGGGCCGCGTTTTGCCCGTGGCACCCTCCCCGCAGCGTTCGTCGGCGTGGTCCGCGTACGGAAAGCTGCAGGCTTCGTGTCATGTTGCTCGTACCAGCAAACAGAGAACCCGCAGCGTCTGGGCGCGCCACGGACCGGCTCCTTCAGTGGTGGTGTGCTTCCTCTCTTTTGGGCAAGGCCTGCGGAGCTGATGGAGAACAGATCAAGGCCGACATTGGTGGGAGGCGTAGGCACACCCTGTGAGACGAGCCAGTTGGGTGTTTTCTCCGTCGTGGCAGTTGATGTCTGGTCTGGTTCACAGTGAGGCGCTTTGTGTTCTCTCTGTTGAGGGCTTATCCTGCCGCCCGCCCCTGTCCTTATTGGCCCAGTCTTGAATACGATGAGGAGCTGGTAGAGGTTGTGTCTGCTTTTCGAAAAGTATCTTGCCAAGTTCGCCTCACTTTTCTTGCGCCTGGAGGTAGGCATTGTGTTCAAATTCTCTGCATGTGGCAGACCGCTTGTGTCAAGCCTGCATTTCACCTGTGAACGATGGAAACAATGAGCATGACTCACGTTCCTGAATGTTGGGGAATCCAAGTAGCTTATCCTACTCTGAGCATCGCCGCTCGCTTATTGAATACTTTCGAGTCGTGAATGCGGGTTTACCCTCCGACCCGACATCTGCAGCCGCTTGCGACGACAAAGGCGCAACAGGCTTTCCTGATTCCCCAAAATTCTATCTTAGTCGGTTGAGATAATCCCCGGCGTGCAGCAACCGACGAGTGACTTTTCTATTGCAACGCTAACGGCAACTAAAAACGCCTCAGCCTCTCTTGTCACGTAGTGCAAAACATGACACGGCATTCGTTAAACCTCCATTCGCTTGCAGTTTCGTCCTCCGGCTGGCTCGAATAGAAGGACAAGAATGGCTGTAAGCCAGTCTTGTACCGCATCCAGCGGTTCATAGATGTTTTATCTGGTGCCTGTGTTGATCGAGATCCGGCAGAGGGCGTTTTGTGTCATGGCCCATACCCGAGAACCAGGAAACTGGAAGACAACTTTGAACGAAACCAGTGAGTTCTGCGACTGGAAGCTTCAATCTTCCGAGTCGGAGAAATTCCCACTCTGGCCTCCCCTATCCTCCATACCCAAGTCGCTCGGCAATCCCCCAGTATCAACACTCGCGCTCTCTCTCCAGCCGTGCTGAATGCTCCATCTCGAGGCACGGGCTTAACGCTATCGTCACGAAGTGAATATCGTATCATTTCAAGGTCAAACCATATTCGTCGGGTACCTCGGGGCTAATGTAGGCTGCAACATGTTTGCTTCAAACCTCAGAATCACAGCATCTTGGACGGGGTTTTGGATGCTAGAAGCCAGCATTCCCGGCGATGTGACCATATGAAGACTATGACCGCTATCTCTTTTCACGACAAAAGCCGGAGTCCTCGTGACCCTAGAGGTCTACAATGGTTGAAGATTAGTGCTACATAAATTGCTACCTAATAAGGAACCTAAAGAAAGGGGAGGGGGATAGGTACTCTAGTCAAGCCAAGCACTCAGACCTACGTCTGAGAGAGTAGAGGGAAAAAAGGTCAACTTGACAGGTTGGATCCACCTAACAAGTTGATGTGCCACTGCCCACAGCCAGAATCGAACTGACGACCTTGTCATTACTAGTGACACGCTCTACCACTGAGCCATGCGGGCGATGTAATTTCAAATCAGATGAACGCGTTAAGAGAAAGGACAACACTGTGAGAAGGTGGTGGAAAAGCCAGAACAACTTGCTCAGCAACTCAAGAGGCACAAAGGTGCTCCAATCATGCTGATGCTACCGGGATTTTAGATATAAGGAAGTGGGCCACTGTTGGGCACTCCACTCCGGGCCTTTTTGGGATTTCATCAAGTTGATTCCCGAGCCCCCGCAGAGATGGAAGATGCTTGGGCCTGTGCTGCCACAGTACCTACCAGGTATACAAAATGTTGTGCTCATTGTTGGCGTGGCTAGGCGTACCGTTGTTGAGACCAAAAATCCCTCCCATCAGTGCCTGCTGATGTCTCAGTGTATGCGTAACTTGATGGCTGTGTCTCCCCCAATCCCCCAAATGAGATTATGAGTCTCTGCATCTGTCAGATCTGAGAAGCTCACTTCTGCCCGCGGCCAATAAACCGACACATGGAGTTACAGAGACAGCGACAGCGGCAGAAACCCAATCCACAACGTCAATAAAAACATGGCTGGAACCCGGAGCATTAATTAAGTACTTTAAGTATGGGGAGAATGGATCTAAAACAGCTACCTCGACGATTGTTCAGGATACAGCCCGCAGAGCTATAGATGTCGTGACTTGAGAATAGAAGTCGGTTCACCGCCCTTATTAATGCCACAAGTCCCACATGAGAGCCTGCTTGGGCACATGAGATTTGACCTGAACGGATGCAATTTCAATACGCCACACATGTTGGTTGTAACCATCATACATTGCGCCAGTATATAAACCACAAACCGCAAATACAGACCAACAACAGTCCATGCGTTACCGGTAACCATCACTTGGTGCCACTTTCCATGGAATCCGAAATCCCGGACGCAGCACGGAGAAAGCATCAGTACCTCCGCCGGCGCGGAGTACCAGAAGAACTTCTCCCCAATCCCAAAGCCAAGCCAATACTAGGGAGAATCACAAACCAGCTTGCCCACTTGCGTGGCTGGGAGAAGAAAAAAACAGAGAGTAGAAAAGGATGCTACGTTCCCCGGGTATACAAGCCAGCTTGGGGCAGAATTAGCGACTCCTTTCTCCCTAGGTCATCACATAAAACCACCACACATAGTTCCAGGTGAATCTCCCAAAATAAAAAAAGAAGAAGAAAGGACACAAAGAGAAAAGCGCGAGCAATTCCTTCCCCGTCTCATAAAGAACCCCCTCGAATTACCCTCACATTCGCCATCCTCGGAATCGTGGGCAACTCCCTGATCTCCGGCACACTCCCTCGCTTCGGCCGAAACCCACTACCCCCAGCCGCCGCCTGCCGTCCACGATCATCACTAAGACGGCGACGGCGCGAGGACCCCCTCAACAGCCCAACCCTCGACCAACAGCTCCACCCCAACTCGCTAAACTCCTCCCTCAGCGTGGACCAGCTGGTCGCCGCGAAGATGATGGCGTTCCACAGCCCCTGCAGCGGCAGGACGATTGCGCCCGCCAGGTTGAGCGCGTAGCTGGTGCGCATCGGGTAGACGAGCGCGTAGACGCGGTTGATGCTGCTGGGGGTCCAGGTGACGAGGATGGAGATGGCGAAGACAAAGGACGTGCGTAGGTACGCCAGCTTGATTGGGTCCAGGTTGGCCAGCTTGCCGCGGAACTTGCGCCAGGTGTTGCTCGTATGCCGGAGCAGGCTCGGCTTTCTGGGCTCGCGCGGCGGCCGCGCGGAGGAGATGGTTGACGTGGTGGTGAAGGGAGGGTGTTTGGCGGTTGGCGGGGAACCGTCACGGCCGTTGTTGCCGCTACCGCCTGTGGTTGGGGACACGGGCTCAGCGTCGTCGTCTGAGGGTGAGCCCCACGGGTCGTGCGCGGGTGCGGCTGCGAAAGAGGGTTTGTGCAGAACGGGCGCGATGGAACCCGCTGGCGTTGAAGGCGGGGTTTGGCTGCCGGAGGATTCTGCTGTTACCTCGACTTGTACCTCGGTTGTGACGGTGCCGTAACTTTGTTGTCCCTGATGGGTACGAGAAACGAGCGTTAGTGGTGATCCGAAAGGGACAAAACTTGAAGTGTGCGGGTGACGGGTATCAGGCGGGATGACTGAAGCATGACTGATGGAAGGGCCGGGGAGGACAGCGAAAACGCAAACCTTTTCTGCGGCGCCGCAGGTGTCTCTTGCCTGGTTGCTGAGGGTGAGGTTCCGCAGCTGGTTGCGCTGGTGGAACACATGGTACCCGACGGCCACGTAGATGACGACAGACAGCAGGATGCATGTCCAGATCGGCAGGTAGTAGGTGAAAATTCGCAGTTGATTGTACGAATCATCGATCCAGCACCATAACTGGGAGCCCAAGGTCAGGGTTGAGGCAACAGCATGGATCTGTGGTGTGTAAGTGAACTTACTGTTGCGTTGCCGTAGATGCGTTGGCCATTTGGGGCATAAAACAAGCAGATAAAGGCCGGAATAGCTGGGATACCAAAACATATGAGACAATACAGCCACAAGTGGCGGTGGAAATCGTGGAGAGGATAGCTCATGAAAAAGACCATGTAGACATTGATGGCCATGGCGAACGACCACCAAGGGTCAGACTGCATGAACCTGGAGCAGCTGTTAGAAGGGAACTAGCACGGCAAAGTCGAATGGGGGCTAATAAATACGGCTCACATCTCAAGAAGAAATGCCTGGGTCTGGCAAAGGGCCGAAGGGTCCCCGGCCAGGATGCCGGCGTAGCCGATAAGGCAAGCGATGCTGGCTCCGACATTGGCGATGGAGGCGAAGAAGATAAAAGTGTTTGGTACGGTCCGAACACGCTTGAAGAGGCCATAGGCGAGGAATATATAGCAGACGCCGACAAGACTGAGGGAAGCACCTAGCCTCTCGATCTGCTGGATCGTGTCGCGCTCCTCTGCCGTGAGATTCATGTAGCCGCTTTCTCCTGGAACAACTCGCAAAGCGTCCATGACGGAACAGAGAACAAAGAAGAGACGGCAACAGGCCGTGAGGCAAAATATAGCAGATGACCGGTGCGTTGGTCCTCAGAGGCTCGTCAGGATTGGCGACCTTGGTCAACGTGGCGTCCTGTGGGGGCTGCAACGGCATGGGGTTGTCGACTGTCGGACGCCCACTGGACGCTGGACTGCTGTTCGCGTATCGATGACCGACTTTTGCGGCTGTTGCAGCTTGCATCCGGTTTTGGGATGGTTGGCCGGCCGGTCCAGGTTTTGCTGCAAGAGTAGGCGCCTGCCCGGAAACCCAGCTCCAAACACCCACGGACGAGGTCGGGTCCGTCTGTGGAGGGCACTGGAGCAAGTACTGACGAATCCGTGCTCTGGTTTGATGTTTGTCTTGCTTGTCTGCGGCACCAGAGTTTGCCCAAGATAGATGTGGCTGAGATGAATGATGGAGGTGGACGGAGTGGCCGCTCAGTCGATTTGTTCTCGAATTGTTCTTGTGGCTCCGGCTGCTGCTTGTTTGGCACGCCTGGGCAAGTTTGCAAGTCGGTGGGTGCAGTAGCAGCACTGGCAACAACAGATGAAATGGTACCCCGTGCGTGCGGATATTCCCGCAAGGACTCGAAACTATAACTCGCAACAAAGAGTAATTAATGCTCACAGGCACGAAGAAGGGCGGGCGGCCTGAAAATTCCCTCGCGCTCAAGCTCAGGGTCCCGCATCCAAGGAACGTCGGAAGGGAAGCAGCTGCACGCCACCTTTTGCTGGCAGCAAACCAAACCAACCTGAGCAAGCAGCCCCCGTCAAACGTCGGCGGGATGAAACGATTCTTGCCATCCCACAGAACTTGGACCCCGGGCGCGAGCAGCCTGGTTCGTGGGTTGTGGGACAGCTCGCGCAGTCGTCATGGAGCGTCGTCTCGGTTCAGTGACATTCACAGCGCGGAAAGAAAAACAGCGGTTGGGCGTCTGCCAAGTCAGTCTGATGGTTTGTCTCTCCCTTCCGTCCGAAGTCGCTTGTGACGCCCGAGTAATACTGCTGCCCCATGCCCTCCCTCTGTCTGGCCTGATGCCCACCAGCGAGAGGGGACACAATCCATATTGCTGGTGCAACTCGAAGCCGCCGACTCGACGGCTTGATTGGGCATTTGCAGCATCACAGCAGGGTCGCCCCTCCTCACCGCTGCAGCTTGATTTCGGAGTGTTCCAACGAGAAACTGAAACCGGGCCAGGTAATTATCAGTGGCCATGCTAGATCCTGGGACAGGCAGCTGAGCCGACTCGGAAGTGTTCCGTCGGTCAAGCCATGCCGCCACGGGCGTGTCAACGATGCAGGCAGACGCGCGGAGACTAGGTGCCATGCCAGGGCTGCAGTTGCGAACGTGTAAAATCGGCAGGTCGGCACATCGGCGCACTGGCGCATCGAAATCGCTGAGTGGAACACAGATCGAAGGTCCGTTTGCTTGAGGCGTTCTTGGCCGCATGATAGTGACAACGGGGAAATGGCCGTGTGAGACAGATCTGGACTGGCTGAAAGCAAACACCCTTCCCCCTCCCGCCGTCCACTCTCAGCCGCTCCCTCGAGGGCCCAACGCCTGGAAGAAACAAAACAGGATCAACTGGCACGTGGATTGCGACAACATCTCGGCCGTGAGCGGCATCGCCCAGGGGCCACGCACGGCAGCGAGGGGCGGCCCGAACGGACAGAGTTCGAGGAGATGTGCAGAAGTACTCTGGTTGTCACCTTCCATCAGATCACTCAGGCCACTGCTGTAGGTCACCGACAAGAGGGGTGGTGCCAGCTATCAACTCGATTCTGGCTGCTGATAGCACGGACAGCGGCAGGAAGTGGCAGGGAGTCGAAGACAGTAAAAAGCCAGGTAGCCGCATGCCTGCTCGAGTATTCTTCAACTTTGTTCGGGCATGGCAAGGAGCGGCTACTATGTGCAAAGACTGTTATTGGGCAGATGGGCACGTCCCCAATCCAAGGCGCCAGCCGCGCCACTGAAACGCGAAAGAATGGGTCTCTGGAACCCACACAATACTTAGGTACCTACTATGTAGATAGAGACAAATTTAGCGTCAAGCCCTGTCGATTTGGTTGGATCTGGGCCGGAAGCACCCGAGCCCAGGTGGAATCCTTTCAGGTCGGCTGCTTGCGTGGGTGTCTGCAGACGTGGCGATCAGGGAACTCGCCTATTGGACAAGCTTGATAAAGTGGGTAGGACGGTGTGCAGTCCAGCTCATGTTCTGCCGCATCTCCCTTGAGTGGTACGTACTCGACGCCACTTCGGTCTATTGAAAGCACCCTCCCGCACTGCGCCTCGGGCGGTGTTGGCGACGTCAGGCAGGTCTTCGGAGACGGTAAGAGGCATCTGAATCATGTGTTTCGCTCGAGATCCAGTCCATTACCTGCGATGTTCCGCTCCTTTGAAGCAGACAAGCGAAGTCGTGCGACGTTGTGTCCGCTCCTGCTCACTGCTGACGGTCCGTGGAGCTGTCGTGATCCTGACAACCATACCCGCCAGGGGCTCGGATGCTTCTTGGAAGTTGGACCGAGACCCCCAAGAATTGTGAGCAATGATGGGCAGGAACAATGCATTTCGCGTTTGACAGGCTGACAGGCTGCCAATCCGTCTTGGGGCTGGCATTAGGTATCGATGTTCACATCCTGGTTGACGTTGCTGAGAAATCATGCGAGTGATGGCCGCCGAGATTTGAGACAGACCCGGCATCTATTCCACAGGGACATGACAACTCAGCTAGAGGTTCTTGAGCTCGCCAAGCTCCCTCGCCTTACTCTGATCACAGCGAGCAACACCACGCGCACAACGTGGTAAGCAAGAACTGAAGCTAACCCAACCTAGACACCACCCACCAAGCGCCTGATCACCCACATCAACCAACAACAATACATAGCGGCGTGTTCAGAATCGTCGTAGAGAATAGCTCGCGAAGAGCACCCTTGAACCAAACTCGGGGATCAGGTTGCCGGTACGAAGCTCCCGCTACCGAGGAGATGTTGTGCCACTACAAAAATCTTCATGACTTCAAAATCACATGTGAATTGTTAACAGTTCCATAATTTGGTGTTATTGGCGGGACCATTACTTAGTACCCTCTTCCCTTCCGGCCCTCCTGAATCATTGACAATAACTCAGTTGAATTCTTTGACACCAAATCAGGTATTAATAGTGTTGGGCTCGTGATTCCCAGGAGTTAACATCACTCAAACAACGTCATATCGATCTCGTAAACTGCCAGTAACCTCGGCGGCGTCGGCGCTCGCCACCAACAGTTGACGTTGATGATAATCCCGGCGACGCTGCCAAATTGGGATTGGCTCTCCTGCTCCTTCGGCTTAATTCACACCAAACTCCGAGAAATGCGGAGCCGAAACCAGCCTTTCGAGTTTCGAGGCAACGTCAGCCCCGAGTGTCATCCTCTTGCCAGTTACATACATAGTATGCATTAACATCAACTTACCATTTGCTGTTCCATACTCTCTTCGCGTCCTTAGGTTTGTGAGAACGCACATCGCAAGCAATGGCGTCAATCTTTGGATTTTTCAGTCGGGCTCGGCAGATCGCGAGCCCACCGTGTCCCCCAAAATCCCCCGACGCGCTCAAGTTTGGCATTCTGGGCGCTGCCAACATAGCGTCAGTAATGCTTACGCACCGCATCTCGTACGGTTTGGATATGCCCAGCTGATCTCTATCGCAGCCCGGCAGCCCTGATCGGCCCCGCAAAGAGCCATCCCGAAGTCGTCGTTCAGGCTGTGGCCGCTAGAAGCAAAGAAAAGGCCGAAGCGTACGCGAAGAAGCATGGCATCCCACAAGCTCTGGACAGCTATCAAGGTATTTAATACGGAATTGTTTCTCAAAGCTCTAGTCTCCTCGGCATCGAAGCTCACTAACAACTGCTGCAGCCCTGATTGACGACCCATCCATCGATGCTGTGTATATCCCCCTGCCAAACGGTCTGCACTACGAATGGGCTCTCAAGGCCCTCGCAAAGGGCAAACACGTCCTCCTGGAGAAGCCTTCGGTTTCCAACGCCGCCGAGGCCGAGGCGTTGTTTCACACCCCTTTGCTCAACCAGCCCCAAGCCCCCGTCCTCCTCGAGGCCTTCCACTATCGCTTCCACCCGGCCTGGCGGTACTTCCTAAGTCTTATCGATCCTGCAAACGTCTCGCACGCTCGCAGTACTGCCTTCGCCCCCGGGATCATATTCTCCAAGGACGACATCCGGTTCCAGTACGACCTAGCCGGGGGTGCTATGATGGACCTCGGCACATACCCCATGTCCACGTTGCGCGGAATTTTCGGCGACGCCCCAGAGGAGTGTCTTGAGTGCACGGCCAAGAAATGCCCACCGCCCAATGAGCGCTGCGATGCCTCCTTCTCGGCAAAATTCCGCTTCCCCAATGGTGGCGTGGGCGAGGTCGAGGGCGACCTGACGACCCCGCTGTTGAAGTTTGGCCTTGGGCGCGTAGCGGTCAAGCACAAGGAGGTTCTCGTTGACGACCCGGCGTTGCCCGAGGGGCAAGAGAAGGCGCACGTGCGAACGGTGACCCTTGTGAATTTTATGATCCCCACGCTGTGGCACAGGATCGACATCGAGGACGAGTGGGTGGTGCGCAAAACTGAAGGCGGGGCGGTCGTGAAGCGCTGGCAGACGAAGGAGGCGAAGAAGGTGTATACGTTTCGGGAGGGTGGCGACGACAAGCCCGGCGAGGCTTGGTGGCTGACCTATCGGTACCAACTGGAGGAGTTTGTCAACCGGATCCGCGGGAGACAGGGCAGCGGGGCGTGGGTGGACGCTGAGGACTCTGTGGTGCAGATGAGGATGATCGACACGGCATATTTGAAGGCGGGCCTGCCGCTTAGGCCGACGTCCAAGTACCTGACTGAGCAATCTTGATCTGCTATCACTATTGGATTGGTTTGTACTTGACTTCTTGTAGGTAAATAGGTATCCGGACCCATAGATTGTGTCCAATATCTGTTCCGCCTGACAGGCTTCACTTGAAAAGGCTATTACATTCTGTACACATCTGCGAGCACATACGGAACAAGGTCACATCGTCTAACTTCAGCATCAACTAACTACAAGCGTATCAGTACCACCTGGCAGGATTTTTGGGGGAAGGGGACATAGCACGGAGAAACATGTTCATCACGAGACATCGACCGTGGGACAACTTCCATATTGCTACCGACTGTATACCCCGTCAATCGTGTAATCCTTCTTCGGGCCCTTGACCGTGTACGCCAATCGCCAGCTCTGCAAGTTGACAGCACGGAAGCTGAACTGATACAGGACATTGTAAAAGTCATCAATGCACAAATGGCCAGCCGTGGCCTCCCACCCCTTACCGCCCTCTCCACCCTGCCCATCTTCCCTTGGCACGACAAACTCGACCTCGTGGAAAAGGTAATCAGCCCGCTTCTGGTCGTCCGTCTTCACGAACCACACGCTCAGCTTGTCCTTCTTCTCGTTGTAGCGCCACACGTACCGCCGCGTGGCGCGGAAGGTCAGGCCGTTGGACGCCCGGAAGTCTCCCTCCTCGACGTACAAATATTCGAGGCCCGGGTCACCGTCCTCGCAAAGGGCGTCAAACTCGGACTCTCGGCCGTCTCTTGTCCCGTCTCGGAGCAGAAATTTGGCCGTCCCGCTAAAGTGCCCGCTTGGATGGCTAGGGAGTTTGCTGGTCAGATCTCGCTCGAGCTTCCACTCGCCCAAAAGGGAGCGGAAGACCGCTCTTGCGACGAACTTGGCTGAGCTCAGGCCAGCCCATACTGTCGATTCGGTCTGTTTCAGGGATTTGATGACTTCACCTTGTTGGAAGTCGGCAAGTGATGCTACCCTTGCGTACCGCGCGGGTGTCAGAATGTCCATTTCCTTATCTGCGGGCGGTAGCTTGGGCATTTTGTCTAGAGGTAGAGAGCGGTCCAACCCGAGCGCCTCTGCAAACTCTTGCATGAGCCAAGCATAGTCGCCCATCGGGAATTGCGACGCTTGCGGGTCGGCGCGAAGTGCGATTGTCCGTTCGACAGAGGTATCTTTGCTTAGAGCACCTTGTAATGCCGGAGGTAGAGATGGTGAAGAGGGGCCACCAGCCGCCCAAAGGGCTGTGAGAAAGCGAGCCTGCATCTCCATAACCCCCCAATGCGGCGCCCGGTAGAATCCAACAAAGCCAAGGTTCGGGACATTGGGATGGTAAGTGCCGTGAAACCCTAGCGCGACAGTGTTGTTCAAGTCCGACGGGCTCAGAGACAATGCCTCCTGAATCGATGCTGGAAGAAACGAGATGGAAGAGGACGCTTCGAAGCCGGTTGCAAAAACCACAGCAGCAACATCGTGGATTTCCTCGTTTGATGGCAACACTGTCGCTACGCGACCCGAGAGGCCGTCGAGCTTGCCACGAGACACAGTGATGAGACCCGAGCGAACAAAACCCATGTAGTTATCACTGATAGCAATGTATGGCGGGCTGTTAGTATCCGAGGCCGAAACTGTAACCGACGGGGAGAACATTGACTGGTCGGTCCCAAGAGCGGTCTGGTAGACGGAATGCACTCTCTTGGCGGTTTCCCACGAGACGTGTCCCTGGGAGTTGGTTAGGGGTTGAACCCTGTTGGCGAGGTTGTAAGACGTCAAATCGAGCGGTAGAAACGGAGGAGCAGATGCCGTTGGCTGTGTTTCGTGAGTGTGTGAAATTGGACTCCATGCGGCTGCCAGTGCGTACCTTTGGAGAAGTGTGCAGCGGGAACACCCACGTGGGCTGTTGGGTGATGTGCTGGATGGTGTACTTGTCTGGATTCGATATCGGGCTGGGCCCTGGTGAGTGCAGCGCCGATGAGAGGTGCGAAGCGACAGTGCCGGCAACTTCGACGCCCGACATCTGACCACCGACGACAAGTATCTTGCCTCCCGCCCCGGCGGTATTCCTGAGGAGACTTTGCAGATCGCGGTACTGACTGCTGTGGACAACAGGAACTTGGTGGCCCCCCAGGGCCACAGGGGGTAGGTATGGCTTTCCGAAGAAGCCAGAGGCCACCAATAGGTAGTCAAATGAGTCCTCTTTCACGTCCCCTTGCGGGGAACGGGTCTGCACCCGCCAGCTCGACCGGACGCCATCGGCGGAGGAAGCCTCCAGATGCTCTGCCTTGACAACATTGGTTCCGAGGCAGAGGGTGGCATCAGAACAATATGTTTGATAATACCGGGCAAGGTACCGGCCAACATGCCAAGCGCGGGGCAGCTGAGGGTCATCGTCGAACCAGGCGAGGTCGCTGAACTGGACCGTGTGTTTGCTCTGGTTTGCGACCATGCGGGGGTGGACAAGACCTGTGCCATCCTCCTTGTGCGAAGGCCAGAGGCCACCGATCCGAGCCTGGGAGTCGAACAAGGTCACATGAAAGCTGCCCCTCGGCGCATCGTGGAGCAATGACTTGGCAGCAACGAGCCCGGAAGGCCCGGCACCTGTTCCCAGTTAGTGGGGAGCTGGTCGGGTGAGGACAGGGCGTGAGGGGGCTTCTCACCGACGATGCAGACCCTCTTGGGCATAGCGGCGGATGTGTGCTGTTTTGGGCCGAGGGCAGAGTGCAACGCAGTGTTGCCTCTCCGGGACCGGAGCCGGGGTCGGATGGCCGGTCGAAGGCGGGGCCGGAACAGGGTGGGCAACAGAGAGCGGGCGGACGGGGAGTAGGGAAGGGAGGGGGGAACGGGGGAAAGGGGATGAAGGCTGCAGGGAACCGTCCAAGAAGAGAAGGTCAAGCACTACCGTCCATACTACAAGTAAGCGTGAGTGTCTGGGTACCAAGCCGCTGCGGCCTGATTGTACCGGGTTTGAAGTCACGGATCGGATTTCATTTGGCCGGTTTTTCGGGGCTGATGAGGGGACGGAATGCCCCGAGGCGCGGAAGAAGCTCCGATTTGCCGGGTTTGACAACAGTGGGTCCGGCCCCCATCCGGGCCTTGCTTTCATTTAGCGTTGGTTCCAGTGCCTTCCTCCCATCTGCCATCACTCGCTCATCAACATCGCCAATACAGGTACCTACCCAACCACCACTCTGTGCCCACCTCCACAATTGCACAGCGCATGAAACAGCCGTCTAAGACTACAGATCCACGTGCCTCTTGTCTTTTCTACAGTCCCCCGACAAGGTGGGCCAACCTGGATCTGGGAAGCGTTGCAGCCACACGAAGAGGACACGCACAAGACCACGCGGCCGTCCTAATTTGTTCAGATCTGCAACTCGCGGATCCGTCATTTTGGGTTTGATCGGAAATCCTTTTCCAGCCCCGGCCAGGAGAGGCGTACCGTCCGCGATGCAACTCTCGGTCGAATTCCTGCATTCGAGTCGATACATGACGCCACTGGAACACAACAGAAACCCGCCCGCCGTGAATATTAGGACTCTCCGAGCTCATGGATGATGGCACCTGTCGCTTAGCGGCGGTGAAGACCTTCAGCCCCTGAAAGCACCCACCCTTACGAATTCCTTTGTGGCCCAAGGACCTGCATGCAACTTCCCAAGGATCGCACCGGGTGCCCGCAGCCGCTTGGTGCAGTTTTTTAAATTCTCCGAATTGTCTGCAGCACGTTGGAATATGCCACTGGCCCACTCCCGCGACGCGTTCAACTCGGCTGCTCTAAGAGTCTGAGACCCGTCTGCTCGAGACTCGGCGCGGCCCCCCTTGCCGTGCCCGCCAGACCTTGGCAAGACCGGGTTGGCTGCCCTTCTTGGCGGACGGCTGGCGACGAACACAGCCAAGGATTCTTCAACCTCAGCCGAGTCTACGGCAGAAAATCGTTGACATGAACCATGCCGCCGCCGCCGTCGTTGCTGTCCGATCTATCAAGGAACATTACTGGTGTCATCACAACCTTTTCGACCCTATACCGTATTCTCCAGACTGCAGCCCAGAATCGGGTGCCTCCTCGGTCGCAGTTGTCAAGCAACCCGCAAACCTGCCCCCTTCCCTCTTGATCGATTGGGCAAGCAAGACGGCCGTGGAGGAAGAAGGCCAAGAGCTACTCGGGTGACGGCGGATAGCTGCAGGGTGATATGTGCCGCCCTGCAACCTTGCCCACCAGCTTCCTGATGCCGCTGCCCCTATTGCTGCTGGTTGGTGTTCAGCTTGTCAGTCCCTCCAACTTAACCCCGTCTGTAAAGCAGAGATCCGGCAACCCCTCGCAGCCTTGACACCGCGCGGGCATGAGACTGACGCCTCGGGCGCCGCTCTTTTCGGATTTTCTTGTGCCAGCCGCAGTCGTTGGCTACCACGAAGCATCCGTCCCGGTGCTACAGGCGATATCCGGTGACCAAACACACGATGAGACAAAGTCCGGGGGTGAGGGGCCATGTTGTTGTGTGCAGCGGTGGACGGTTGGTGGGGCTCTACGACATCGTCAAGCACACCCTCGAGAACCATCCGAAGTATGAGGCAGCACCACGTCCCCGGAACAAATGCCTCGAGGCGGCTGAAGCCTGTTCGGGGTTGCCGTGAGTGGCGCCTCCTATTGAACCGGTTGTGAAACAAGGCGCCAAGATTGCCTGCGGAGGACCCGTCCACAGTGTTGGAGGCTCCGACGATCCGCACCCATCAACGACGTACGACGCCAATGGCGAATGCATCCATCCAAGTGCATGCCACTGCGGGCTGCCAAACCTTAACCTGACCGGCTGCTAGCGCCGACTCCATCTCGTTGGTAATCTGTTCCTGCTTTGGCGGACAGGTGTACCGCTGGGTCCTGGCACCAAGGCAAAAGGTTTCTTTTTCCACTGTCGCCACTTTACCTCTGACGGGCGACCAGCACATGTCTGGTGCTCCGTTGTGTAAGGCCGTAATCCCACCAAAAATGCTCGCTCTCTGACACCACTGGTGGCTAACAGACCTCAGTCTCCAGTGCGAGGATTGAGACACAATGACGCCAGATAGTGGGCGCCGGGCGGGGAAGAGAGGAACCGATAGCCGCAATGATCCCTAAGGAGGTATCTTTAGAATTCACCCCTGCTATTGCCGCTGATGCTTGCGGACTCGGGATGCGCTGCGGGATGTCACGGGTGGGCGCCCGCCTTCACTTCACGGTATGTAAGTTCGCGACAGCCTCGGGGCGACGGCACAATGTCAAAGCGAGATGGCCGCCGTCCGCCAGGGGGCCCACCAATACTTAAGCACCCGGTGCAACCTAATTCCTATCATCCTGCCCTGTTGCCGCCCATGACGCAGGTTCTAACGACTCCCCTACCCTTAACACCCTTGCTTGTGGTTGGGACGAAGTGTCAACATATGCGCAGAATAGGTACCCTGGCTTTTCGCGGCGCGCCCCTTCACAGACGCATGCCGCCCAGATGATGAACCCTGCATACTCTGGCCGGAGCACATGGAG
>FTIZ01005391.1_pt3 | contig 20001 bp, 28 predicted proteins | sample 1658381 | NCBI WGS metagenome assembly FTIZ01 (sample SAMEA3914822, study PRJEB12502) | metagenome | biome: forest; material: soil | place: USA | collected 2012-03-12 | depth 0.1 m
CTGTTGGGAGTTGCTAACATCTCTCCACGGAGGATGTTTTATCCTAAACACTTGCAGGACATGGAGCAGGTGACGTGGTCGGATAAGCTCCCTATCTTGTCTCAGCATGACGGCTTTTGGCAAACCGTCGAGACCATTCTCGACCATGCCCGGGATTGTGAGGTGTTTTATCCGAGCGACCAACCTGGCAACAAACCGTTCAAGCTCGATTCCAGCAACCGGTCTTCCTTCCTCGCAGGTCGAGCCAAGATCAGAAACGCCACATTCCAGGTTTCTGAATTTGGGGCAGAAGACCACACCCCGGACTCCAAGTCTGACCGCCAGTATCAGGCACGGCCTCGCAAGCAAGAGCAACTCTCTAAGAACTTCGCAAAGAGCAGGATGGTATCACGGTGTGTTATTTCGTCCTGCCCACGGCTAATGAACCGGCTATCGGGGCTGCGTGGCGCTATCCTTGGGATCACCGGAACGGAGTTTCCTGGACGCCCTCGAGTCGACGTCACATTCCGACTTGACCAACTTCGCCAACATCGGATCGCACTGGGGGGATTGTGGTGTGGGCTCCACTTGAGCCTCGCCAAAGAGCCCAACAGGTACAAAACCGCATTCTTCCTTTCTGCGCTCGTCCACGCAGAACAGTCGAGCTGGGATGTGGTGCAGGCACTGGTCGCCATCGCCAATAATCCTGACAAATTCTTGACCACCATTACCCTGCCAGACGAGGAATGCTTTGATCTGAGCTACAAGATTGCGTCCATGAGGACGACAGTGGACACTATTGTCGCATCACACTCGCATTCTTTGGAACAGTGTCCCGAGGCCAGACTCGAGAAGAAGCCGTTGGAAACGAAGCGCCAGTTCCATCAAAGGCGGTCTCAAACCTGGAAATCCTGCTCCAGCGAAATGGCGAAGAGATTCGCTTCCGCGCTGGCGGTCCAGTGGTCTCAAAGATGGACGGTTTTCACGCCCACGGATGAAAACTACGGTGTGTACATGGATGTCAACGCTATCATGAAAAGGGTTCGAGCGGCCCTGGACCTTGCTCGACGGACAGATCTCTTTGAGAAATATCTGGCGGATCTTGAAGCCCAACTGAAGAAGATGGACCTCTGCACCACGGAAGAGCCTGCCCAAGATGCGTCCGGTTTAACAAACTCAGAGCCTCATCCTTCCAAGTTGGGCTTCGTGGCTGCCAGCGCCCTGTTCTCCAGGCCAGCACCTTCCACTCCCCGGCCTCAAGCCATGAATTTTGCCCATCTCTGTCATCAGATGGTGGATACGGCCGGCAAGAAAGATGCTTTGAGCGGCCTTTTCGACCAACTTTCACAAGTCAGTGACCGGAAGCCATACCAGGCTGCGTACATCGATGAGCTTCGATCGAGTTCTTGTAGCACGACTAGCTCTCGCTCTTGGTTAAGGGAAGGATTGACCGGCTTGGAGACTGTTTTTGAGAACCATCTTCTTGAATGCAAGCGGGCGGCAGACGAAATCCGATCCAGCATCGACTCTGCCCTGGGCAGCACCTCGACCATTCAGACAACTTGCCAAGCGGTCGGTTTCTACCCCCGCATTTCACCCGTGTTCCTGCTCCAGCGCCTTACTCGCAGCTTTTGGACCGAGCTGGAGGCTGACTGGCGGGAATGTTTGATCAATTATGGCCTGTCACTGGCGTACACGCAGAGGGCGGAGCGACTTGTCCACGCCAGCAGACACTCCGACCAGCAAGCAGATCTTCTCAAAGAGCTGGTGAACATGGGCAGCCATGGATGCTGCGAAGGGGATCCCTTGGCTTTCCCCGAGAATCTCATCCTCGAGCTTGAGCAGCGCATCCTCATTCGCCCAGTCCAACAGGAAATTGCATCCAAGATGCGAGAACCTCCCGAAGGAAACAATTGCGTCATGCAGCTCAACATGGGCGAGGGCAAGTCTTCGGTCATTGTTCCTATCGTTGCCACAGCATTGGCAGATGGGAAGCGCCTCGTCCGCGTCGTGGTCGCCAAGCCCCAGTCAAAGCAGATGATGCACACCCTGGTCGGAACACTCGGCGGTCTCATCAATCGCCGAGTGTTTTATCTTCCAATCTCGAGAGCTACCAAGCTGACTAGCTCCGACCTTCAAGTTGTTCAGCGGATGTTGAAGGCTTGTAGGAAAAGCGGCGCAGTGTTACTTGTGCAGCCCGAGCATCTCCTCTCGTTCAAGCTTATGGGATTGGAGCGCAGTTGGGCAGACCACACCCAGGCTTCCGGTCTCGGAAAGCAGATCCTCAATACCTACCGCGAGTTCGAAGACGTCTCTCGGGACATTGTGGACGAGAGTGACGAGAACTTTAGCGTCAAGTTTGAGCTGATTTACACGATGGGCACTCCGCAGCCCATCGACATGAGCCCCGACCGCTGGATAATGATCCAGGAGCTGATGGATATTGTGCTCGAGGTCGCTGGCGGCTTCTCAACCACGACCGGCACAGGGCGGGTGAAAGGGCTCATTTTCGAAAAGCACAAAGCAAGTGGCCGGTTCCCGACAATCCGCGTCTTGGAGGAATCCGCTGGCAAGCGTCTGATCGATACCGTCGCCGAACGCGTGTGCCGCACGGGTCTCAAGGGGTTCCAGATACATCATCAGTCGAAGAAGATGCGTCGAGCAGTCCTCAAGTATATACTCCACCCGGACCTTGATCCTGCAGAGATTTTAGCCGTCGAGAACGCCAGCAGCGGGTTCTTCGGTGAGCCGACAACGAAGCACGCGCTGCTGCTGCTGCGAGGGCTGCTAGCTTCTAACGTGATTCTCTTCGCGTTGGGTCAAAAGAGGTTTCGCGTCAACTACGGCCTCGCTCCTGATCGAAAGCCGCCGACCATGCTCGCCGTCCCCTATCGAGCCAAGGACTCGCCAGCTCCCCGTTCCGAATTCAGCCACCCGGACGTGGTCATTGTTCTGACATGTCTAAGCTACTACTACCAGGGCCTCTCCAACAGTGAGTTGCGCAAGTGTCTGGAGACGCTGAACAAGTCCGACCAAGCAGAGCAGGAATACAGCCGGTGGGCGGCAGCCTCGCCGAAGTTGTCGTCATCCCTGAAACACTTCTCGGGGGTCAACCTCAAAGACTCCGCACTCTGCGAGCAAAACGTCTTCCCGGCTTTGCGGTATGCAAAGCCCGCGGTTGACTTTTACCTTTCGAACATCGTCTTCCCCAAAGAGATGCGGGAGTTCCCCCTGAAACTCTCTGCCTCGGGATGGGACTTGAGCAATACGAAGCGCCACCCTCTGACTGGGTTCAGCGGAACTATAGACTCGAAGTACGTGCTTCCACTGTCTGTGGCGGCGCTCGACCTTCCGGAGCAGCGTCACACAAACTCAGCCGTACTCGCCTGCCTTCTACGGGACGAAAACAAAGTCCTGGAATTTGGCGGGGACCAGGATCGTCTGTCTGCCCTGACGGTGGACACGCTCCTTGCCAGGGTCACCGCTTCGAGCCAGTCGATGCGAGTGATTCTCGATGTTGGGGCGCAAATCGTTGAGCTTGACAACTTGGAAGTGGCGCAGCGCTGGTTAAACCTCGTTCCTAGCCAAGATGCCGACGCTGTCATCTTCTTCAATGAGCAGGACGAGCTGTCAGTCTTGGCACGCGACGGCTCCGTGGATTCCTTTCTGACTTCCCCGTTTGCGACACAGACCGACCGTTGTCTCGTCTTCTTGGACCAGGCACATACCAGGGGTACGGATCTCAAGTTGCCTGACTCCTACCGCGCTGCTGTCACGTTGGGACCAGGGGTGACGAAAGATACCCTAGTTCAAGGTAAGGAATCTTACGACTTCGCGGCTTCCAGCCACTGCCCGCGCCTTACTTCCCAAGCGCGACGTTGCTAACAGTTTCTTCCGGCAGCTTGTATGAGGATGAGGAAACTTGGGGCCGGCCAGTCGGTCACGTTCTGCGTCTCGCCCGAGATGCGAAAGCGAATTCGGAGCCTCGGAAAGGTGGATGATTCTCGTCAGTTGACGGTCAACGATGTCTTGGTATGTGCCATCGCCGAAACCTGGGACGATGCCCATCGCAGCGTTCCATTATGGGCCACACAAGGCATCCGTCACCAGCACCAAGAAGTTGTTTGGGATCGGGTGAGCAGAACTGGCGAGCTATCAGTCCAAGACATCCGAGACTACCTGGAAGAGGAAGCCCAGTCGCTCGAGCAGCGATATCGCCCGGCGTCGGAGGCGAATGGGACAACCAACAGGCAGAGCATCAGCTCAAAACTCATAGAAGCTGAACAACTCGAGTCTCGGCAAGCACAAGTCGATCAAATTAAAGCCAAGTGCATCGAGTTCGGCCTCGCCAACATCGACGCCATGGGCAACCTTCAGGAGGAACAAGAACGGGAGCTGGCCCCCGAAGTCGAGCGGGAACGGCAAGTCGAGCGCCCGCCCGCACAGAAACCAGCAGACCACAGCCTCCACAACGACGTGCGGGAGTTTGCCGCCTCGGGAATCCTCAAACGGGAAAGCCCAGCCTTCCTGCCAGCCTTCCAATCCCTCGCGGCCACCAGCGGCGCCAAACTCTTCCCCGTCGCCACCTTCCCCAGCTCCCTCCTCGTCACCGCCGACTTTGCTCGCACCATCAAAAGCCAGTTTGGCAGGAATGACGCCTTCCACCGCCCAGTCCAATGGCTCCTCACCCAGGCCGTCCCGAGCACCAACACCCAACACATGGTGATCGTCAGCTCCTGGGAAGCCAACCTCCTAAAACCCCTCCTCCGATCCACCACGCAACCATCTGTCCACCTCCGAGGCTACCTCCCGCGCAGCTCCCTCTCTTACCCCACTCTGGAAGATCTCACAACCTACACCATCCCTCGCACCCCCACACCCGCCCCAGCCCCTGACCCCCACCTCATCACCCAACTCAACCTCTTCGCGGGCCAACTCTACCTCCGCTCCTACGCCGACTACACCCGGATGTGTCGGTACCTCGGGCTAGCGTTTGTCGAGAACGAAGGAGAGAAGGATATCGCGGCAGACGGGTTTGTGGGGAAGGGCGGCGGGGAGGGGTACGAGGCGTGCGGGTTCGGGAGCAGTCCAGTAGCCTTTTTGGGGATGTTGATGAAGACGGTCAGGAGGGATTGTTTGGATGTTGGGGGGACACATGTCGGGAGGCTGTTGGCGGGGGAGATTTTGAGGAGGGCGGATTTTGAAGGGTAGCGTTGTGCCTTGCGAGGAAAGGGGTGGGAGGAAGGAAGGAGGAGGGGGAAGGGTATTGGCGCGGATTGAAGGAGAGTGAACTGTCGCTATTGGTGGATAGAGATTCATTGTATGCACACCTACGGTTCAACACCTCGGAAGCAGTGCACACATGGGTGAAAGAGGAGCATGAAACACCGAGTTCATTGGCACGGGAGGGGCATCCTGTGTCGAGCCAGTGGTGCCCAAGAGGCCTCATGGTGCATCACTGACGCGGGACTGAGAGGGAAATAACTCCAATATCGAGTTTGTCTCACGATTCAACTACATAATTAACACTACCAAGAATATATCTAACCAAAATCCCCTCTCAGTTTAATTACCCGCCAAAATCGACGCAGCAATCTTCTCCGCAAACGCATAAATCGTCGCCTGCGGATGTCCCGGCAGCGCAAACGGCAGCGCCGAAGCATCCACCACGCGCAGCCCATCCACACCAAACACCTTGGCGCGCCAATCCACCACCGCGCCAGCAGCAGCACTCGTGCCCATCGCACACGTCGCGCTGGCATGCCAGATCTGAATGCAGTTATTCCTGATGTGCGTCAAGATCTGCGCGTCCGTGGCAACGGCCGCGCCGGGAGTCACCTCGGCGCCGACCTTCCAGCTGCTGAGCAGCGGCGAGCTCCAGGCCTGGCGCACGCGCTTGAAGGCCGCGACGGCGAGCTCGGCGTCGGCGGTGTCCGTCAGCCAGCCCATGTCGATGATGGGGGCGTCGGCGATGCTGGCGCTGGAGATGGTCACGGAGCCGCGCGAGAAGGGGTTGAGCACCGCCGCGCTGAGGTCGCCGATCGTGGTGACGCCGTTGCCGGTGCCGGCGAAGCTGCCCGCGAGGTACTCAATCTCCGGGACGTCGTCGGGGAGGGAGGCGAGGAGGGTGCTGGTGCGGGCGGAGAAGGCGGAGCGGGAAGCGGTGGGAATCTTTTCGAAGGCGATGTAGCCGCCGGGGGAGCTGTAGGGGCCGGCTTGGTTGGTGTTGTAGGAGGCGAGGTTGGCGGCTTGGCGGTTGGGGTCGGCGAGCTCGCTGGCCAGGGAGGGGGTCTTGACGCCGTTTTGGACGGAGAAGAAGACAGGGTCTTGGAGGTTCTGGCCGACGCCGGTCAGGTTGGAGAGGATGGGAATGTTGAGGGCGCTGAGCTTGGCCGCGGGCCCGATGCCGGAGAGCATGAGCAGCTGCGGCGAGTGGAAGGTGCCGGCCGAGAGGATGACCTCCTTGGTTGCCGTCAGGGTGTAGGGTGTCGCGCCGTCGGTGGTGACGGAAACGCCCGTCGCCTTGCCGGCGGTGAAGAGCACCTTGGACGCCTGGGTCTTGGTGTAGACCTTGAGCTGGGTGTTTGCCAGCGCCCAGGTCAGGTAGCTCGTCTGCGACGACGAGCGGGTAGCCGTGTCCGGGTCGACGGTCTCGGTGGTGTAGGCGCCGCCGGAGAGAGCTCCGCTGTTGAAGCCAAACAGGCTCGGGCCCAAACCGATGGTGCTGAGCGCCACGGAGAACCACGTGTTGGTCGGGTCGACCCAGTTGGAGTACGACACCTGGAGGGGCCCGCACGAGGACAGGAAAGGGATGTTGAAGCAGAAGACGGTCGGGTCAAAGATGAAGCTGGCGTTGAGCGTGTTGCGCTTGATCCAGTCGGGGGGCGTGAGAGTAGACGACTTGATGAAGTACTGCAGCATGTTGTTCCAGGTGTAGCTGGCATGGCCAGCAATGGTGGCCCAGCGGTCGTGGGTCCCCTTGGTTGAGCGATGATAGGCCATGGTGTTGACGGCCGACGTGCCGCCCAGAGTCTTGCCGGCGGCGTAGTGCACCTTGCGGTTGTTGGCGCCCGTCTGCGGCTGGGACAGGAGCTCCCAGTCCAGCAGCGGAATTGGGGGGAAGAACTCGATGGGCGCCAGAACCGGGTTGGAGAAGGCATAGCCGGGGACGGTGGTCAGATTGCCCATGTCGGTGGCCCAGCCGCCGGCCTCGACCACGGCGACAGACTTGCCGGCGGCGGCGAGGCGAGCGGCGATGGTCAGGCCAGCCGTGCCGCCTCCGACAACTGTTGTCTCTGGTCAGCACATGTAGGTACGAGAGCAAGGCTGTTTGAGACTTACCGACGTAGTCATAGCTCGCATTGCCCGGACTGGGGAACGCGCTGGTGGCGGTCGACCGGACTGGCGCGACGAGTGCCAGCAGGGCAACCACGCCGGCGGAGAGCAACATTTGTGCGGTGGGACGTGGACGTGACGTTGAAGATGGATGACCCGGGTTCGGAATTCGGAAGACGGAACGGTCGCCGGATCCAGATCTTCACAGTCCACCCAACAACGTGGATGGTCAGGATGGATCATGGCGACGACGGACAATTTAACAGCCACGGGAGTGCTGCGAATGGAGCCATCTTCCATGCAGACCATGCCCCGGTCACTACCCCCGCAGAAGCAATCACGTTATTGCAGCCGAAGGAGTACCATTTCCGTAAAAACACGCGAACAATCTGGTGATTTTGGTCCGGCCCAGGTTCCGGCGCGAGACCGCGTAACCAACCTCGACTGGCACGGCAGGTTGGCGCAGAGCGGGGGCAGGGAATGCAGGAAACCAGCCTGAAATGTTTTAGCGGCCTGGCTGTTCCTAGCAAGCTCCTCGCAAGAGATTGGCCCTCCGGCCCTTGCTCTCCCAGTTTCCAATTCCCCGTCTTCAACGTCGCATCCGTGAGCCGGCCGGATCCCAGGAATATGTACGCACGGGACCAGCAACCCATGGCCGTGGAAACGCCTTTCCCTCATCAGGCCTGGTGGCGGCAAGGTTCCCAGCAGTCGCCGGGCGGCGTGGGCGCTAGCTCGGCAGGATCCGGCCCCGGCTATCATCTCCGGATTGAGGGGTTGGTCGCCGACGCCGCCGACTGCTAACTTTGGCATCTCGTCAAACTATTGTGTTTCTGCATTAATAGTCCTCCTCTGGCTTCTTCTCTCATGCCGTCGTGCTCAAGCTGGTCCCTGGAAGTCGGCTCTCTGCCTGCCGCGCGTACATGCCCCCGCCTCGCCCGCCAATGGGTGAGCTGTTAGCCTGTTGATTGGAACGAGGGGCGGCTGCAAAGGCTGTTGTGGGGGCCACGGCCACGCGAGACAGGGGCTGCAGTGTGAATGCAACATGGTTTTCAGGGGTCGAGGTATTGCCCGCCTTCAGGCGGAGTGTGGTGTATGACATGGATCACGGAATATCACCTCCTTTCCGCTGGCATGCATTGGCCCATGACCGCTCAAGATTACACAGTTACTGCAAGCTGTGATGTTACGGAAAGCAACAGGAAGAGCCAGGTAACGCCACGACTGTGGACATACCATGCAGGACGGGGTACGTCGGTACCTCAGTGTTAGTAGGTATGTAAGTAAAATGGTGGTGGGGTGGGCAAAAGAGGGGGCTCCAACTTGCTGACCCAGTCAGCACTCGACCCAGACGGGCGGGACCCCGGAAGACTTCAAGTCGCGGGTGTTCCACGTTGGACTTCGCCATAATGCTTGCTAGTGCGGTCACTCAGATAGCATACTCGGACGATAATCAAGAATGAGGACCATGTGATTTGCTGTTGATTCGCTTAACATCAAAGAGGCATAGGGTCATTCCCAGTCCAGATCCATCTCGGCCACCGGCAACCGATCAAAAGATCACTAATGCAGCCACTCAATGGCACCCCCCATCACCAAAACATCATTCTCGTGACCCCACGCCCCTGTGAAGTGCTACTCCGCAGGCAATCCCGGGACTCTGCCCCTGTTAAGTGTGCGTTTGTCTCCCTCCAGGAGAGCTTCTTCTCAAGCTCCCCTTCAAGACCAAACCCAGTGCGACAGTCAGCTTTTGTTGCAGTCCAGGTGCGAGCCGAGTGATCACATCTTCTGGCTAGCTCAGATTCGTCGACTCAGTCCCCTCGGAAGCTCGGTCGGAATTGCTCTTCCTGAGGAGCTTCCTGAGTTCTTCCACCAGGATATCCCTAAAACTCTGTTTCTGGTACATGGTACTCAAGAGCACATGGTATTTCATGGCATAAAGAGCATTTCGCTTGCCAAACTCAGCATTCTCTTTCCCTTGCGCCGTGTGCATTTCGTTGTATTTGGCGATGCACTCCGGGCCCAACTTGTACCTGATGTTGTAACAAATGGCGAGATCAGCTGTACGTGCACAGCGTCAGAGTTTTAAATCCAAAGCAAACGAGGCTTCGACAGACCTTCATGGTGGCCCCAATATGCGCACGCGTCGAACATGCAAAGCTCGCCCGTCTGACTCCTGGGGTTGATGATCCCGGGCCACAGGTCGGAATGGACAAGGCCAGGGGTGATCGATTTTCCTTTACTCTCCAGCGGCCTGAGATACGCCGGAATTGCCTCTTCAAAGTACGCGGTCCGGAGCTCTGCCAGGGTTTTGTCCGGGCCATTGTGGATTTCCTCTTGGTCGAACAGGCTCTTCATCTGCTGAGCCCAGAACACTTCCCAGGACGGACTCCACGAGTTGTTGACTGGCACATTGCCCAAGTGCGTCGTGACAGGGAAGTCAAATTGCCTGGTGGGCGATTTGCCCATGCTTGCAAGGTGTAGCTCTGGCACGGCGGCGGCCCAGGCGGTTGAGGAAGGAAGCTCATCGTCCATATTCACAAACTCGCACAGGTAAAAATGAACGTCGGGGTTGCTGGCGTAAGTCCCCTAAGCAACGGGCTTCGGGACGCGGTATGGTATTGCTTGGTAAAGGGCCGTCTCGGCCTCGAATGCCCCTTTCATCATTCCAGCTTCAATGGGCCCGAAGGCTCCCTGGTTTGCGAGTTGGGACTCAGCACGGCCCAGCCGTGTCTCGGGAGGGCGGCAAATGGGCGGCAAAAGGGTCACTGACCTTCTTGAAAAACTCCGTCGTGGTACCATTTTCCAGTTCGATTACGATCTTGATTGCCGTGACTCAGAGGCTTGTTCCTCCATGGCCTACGGAAAGGACTTTACAGTTGGAGGGAAAGTCTGAGCCATGTCGCTAGTGGTCAACTGTTGCGTTCTTATCCATCGTTCAACTGACTCAAATGGGATTCACAGACCACCAGGGCTTCGTCTAGCTGCACATTCTTTCCGATGGGGTCAACGTACTTTGCTGCATTCTCTGCCATGCAGGGCGGGGTCGATAAGTCTCGGAACAGCAAGGATGGAGAGAGAGGGGAAATCCTTTGGGGCACAAGGGTGGGGGGCGAGCATTGGAACGACCTGCAGGCGTTGATCTGTGAGCAGAAGGCACGCGGGAAAAGAGGGGCTGAGACGATTGTTTTGCAGCAATGACACAGGACGGGGAAATGGTTGGTTGGATAGCCTGGCCACTTGACCAGGCCTGAGCAGAGCGCATCCGGCATATCGGCAAGCTCAGAGCCCCCATCTGCCCGAGTGTTCTCGTCCTGCAAAGAGCGCTTGCTACGTGCCCTCGAAAAGTTAGATGCTGACAGTTTGTTTCCAACCAACCTCTTGTCGCTTTTTCGAGATCAACGAGGCCGCCACGCTCTCTCCGTCTTTTGGTACCCCGCCTCTGCCCCGGGTGCTTGGGTCGGTCGGGATTTGTGCTGTGCGGAGAGTCTTCTCGATGTGAAAGACAAGGTTCTCCTGGAAGAGAAAGAAACGCTTGTGTTGCGACCAAAGGTGGGTTAATAAAGATGTTTCAGCAAGAGGGGGAGAGAGTGTTGAAATTCATGATTCATGATGCGCCGTCTGCATGTCTGACTTGAATCACCATCCCAGCGCCAACGTGACGCGACCATAGCGCTAAGCTCACCGTAACATCAGCCGGGCATGGAATAAATCGCTTTACTGTGTAGCCGGCCTGAAGCACCTGGCTAATGGAGCCCCGAGATGCAGGAACAGGGGCTGTAGGCACTGCCATGTTTTTCTCGCTAATGTTTCCGGCAGGGATTCCAGCAACAAGGTGATGCTGCAGGTCATCCTTCAGTCAACAATTCTTCCACCGAAAAAAAGAGGTCAGGCGCGTGGGCCTGGAAATGTCGTTGCCCGGCTGTGCGAGTATCTTGTACTCTTGGACAGCTGCGTCATCAGGGGGTCTCGGCATGTGGTAATTCCCGACAGACAACTCGGAATTTGTGCCGTGGAACGCCATTCTTCGTTCGGTTTGGTGACGACAAAGTTGCCAGAGCCTCGGTTTTGAGAGTATTATGCACATAGGGACTATGTATAACAGAAAAGGCTACTAGGAGTCTGCTAGCGTCGTGATTAGTCTGAAATAGAACATCAACTCGCGCTCAGGCTGGCGCCCGGGCCACCGGGAGGAATCCCCCCGCCTCTGGTTTGCGGGAACCTGCGGTGCGTGCCTCGAAACTTAGAACCTTGAAATGTTGAAAATGCGCAAGGACGAATAACCGTCATGAAATTGACAGCAGTTCTGTGCGTTGTTGCCTCCCTCCCCTCCCGGCGCCTATCCTCGATGCTTTCTCTTCCTCAAGGCGTCCACCATCCATCCTCAAGCATGTCAATGGACTCTTTTAATATGTAGTGTTACTACGGAGTACTGACCAGCATGCGATAAAGTCTCAGGGTTCACACCGAGCGCCACAAGTTCATGCCGGGGTCCGAGCGCTGGATGAGTGAGCCCTTGGGCCCCGGGGGCCCCTTGCTGGAAAAGAGGCGTCTGGACTTCATCACTTCTTCAGGGCGGGGGCTGACGTTGATGCTAGCTTGGCATTGGCGAACTCAATGCCGAAAACGGCTCACGCCACCGCAGACGAACGCACTGACCCGCCCGACGGCTAACCGTTTGGTCGTCTCGGAACCCCGGCAGGCAGAGCCTGTGCCAGCCGGCCGGCAGAAGGCTGCGCGCTGCGCTGGAACTGGTATCGCGTCCCCGCCCATCCCGCCCGTTCAGCCGTGGCCTCGGCCAATCGGCGCTCATCCCAGACAGCTCCTCCGCTGCCCCCTGCGTCCTTCTCTCACTCTGCCTGGTCAGAGCTTGGTTCCAACCTGGTCAGAGCCTGAAAACACTTTGAGTCTCGGTGGTACCGCAGACGCACGTCCCTGTGCCGCGTCCGAGCACCCTCCAGACCGGAGTTGTGACCAGAGTTGTGGACAAGGTGAAGATGGTTGAGATGGAGTCAAAAGACGGCGGGATCGCCCCCGAATTGGGTTGTTTCACCGTCACGTTTGCTTCCAGGCCATTCATCAACTGCCAACATCAGAAAAACTCTCAACCTTCGCCCTCGAACCGCCACCGCATGCTGGCTCGTTGACTCGTTGAAGATGGTGCTGTTCGACTGGGCCGTCTTGGCCGTTAGGCAGGCCCTGGATGAGGGTGGCAGCAGCACGCCAGCAGCGACAGGCGAGAGCCGCGCCCCGGATCTCTATGGCTTCATGTTTTCCTTTTGGCCCCTGGCCCTGATCGCCGTGATCCTCCGCTTCTACACAAGGATCCGGTTTGCCAAGCTTGGATGGGACGACATCACCATCGTGATCGCCTTGGTTCTGTACACCGGGCTCATAATCGCTACAATCATGGGTAAGCACGCCGTGGCATCCATATGGGGGCCGGATTGGCCAGTTGAAGTCGAGACTGACCTGTGTAGCGATGCAATATGGCCTGGGCGTGCACATCTGGGAAGTCCGTCGCGAGACCGAGCAGCAGATGCAGAAGGTAGGCAGGCATTCACATCCAACTCTTCTTCACCTCCATGCTCACCTGTCTCTCCGTGACAGTGCGGCTTTACCTCGCAGGTTCTGTATCCGTCGTCGCTCGGCGTCATCAAGTTGTCCATCATCTTGTTCTTCGTCAGGGTGTTGCCGCCGGACCACGCGTGGAGGAAAGTCCTGTACGGGATTGCTGCATGGGTCGTGACCTCGGAAAGCGCCTTCACCGTCGCCCTCTTTCTCCAGTGCCGGCCCTTGAACTTTTACTGGGATAAGACGGTCGAGGGCGGCACCTGCTTCGACCAGCCCAAGTTCTACTACGTCGATGCCGCCTTGAACATGGTGACCGATGTGGTCATTCTGTCGTTGCCCTGGTTCGTCTTCAGAGGACTGAACCTGTCTCGACGGAGAAAGATTGAACTGCTCATGGTCTGCTCCGTCGGCGTTTTGTAAGTCGACTCTCCGGTTTTGCAGTGTCGACCCGATCTAACAAACATCTCCTCAGCACGCTGATCTCGAGCGTCGTTCGCCTTCCGTTCCTTCACGGCCTGAACCAATCCAAGGACCCAACCTGTACGTCTTGCCAAACAATCCAGGACCCCTAAGACCGCGTCACTAACAATGCACAGGGGACGTCCCCAACATCGCCACCTGGTCCATCGCCGAACTCGGCTCAGCCATCACCCTGACAAGCATCCCCGCCATCCGGCCTCTCTTCGCCCACTACTTTCCCAACTTCATGGGCAGCCTTATCGGCAAGAGCACTGCTGCCGGCAGCGCCGGCACCAACCCAGTCGGTGCGTCGGGCAACACGAGCCGGATCAGGAAGACCACCGAGTTCAGTGCGACCGAGACCGTGGCGACCAAGAAATCAGCGACACAGAAGGACTGGCACGAATACTACGAGTTGGACGACCAAGATGATATGCATAAGAAGCGGAGCGCGGATCTGGAGAGCCAGGAGAATATCCTGCCGTCGCCTAAACGGAAATGAGCTTGTGTGCTTCTTGGTTAGTGTATGTCAGGGAGGGGTTGGTCGAGTCTGGATGGATCACGGTGGTTTTGGGATTCACTTGTCTCTATCAGGGGGTATGATGAGCACCATGTATGTATCTTGATGAATCTTGATCTTTCATCCCAGCAGCTGCATCCTTCAAAACGTGTGCCTCTTGAGATGCTCAACGTGCTCTTGGTCGTCATGGATGGCGGTTGATGTCTGCCAGCTATCTGTGCCCTCGTCGAAGCCCTGTCCAAAGCACCCCCCTGTCATTCCACCCTCTCCCCCTCCATCCCGTCCATCCCCATGCTCCCAACTCGCCAAGACCTGATCTTCTCCATCAACTAATACACCTCAGGCGGCGCCCACTTCTCCCTCACCTCTCTCCATCCCCGTCCAGTCCCCCGAATGGCCAAACTGCTGGGTATGGAAGGCAAAGAAAACGAATCAGCCTATTTTTCCGACAATATGGGACGGTCCAAGCTGTCGAGGGCGCTCCCACCCGCGGCATTTCGCAAGGACATCAGGGCGAAAAAAGGCAAAAGATGGAGAAGTTTCAACTTCCATAAGCAACTTTGTTCATCGTTAACATTAACCATGAAGCTTTCTATCCTGTTGATCTAGCTGCTGTTTATGATTATCGTTGACTGGATTTGGAATCCTAGTCACTATCGCCCCTATCCCATCCATGAGGAATTCTCTTGGGTTGCAACCCCTGTGGTCTGGACCTTTGGTCCCTTCAATCCCGATATCGTGCATTACCAGATTCAAAAGCCTCTCATGGAGGTCCATGACACTCATGTCAATATCCTCAGCATCAGGGATCGGCCACAAGCCTGCTCGGGTGAGACAGAAGGTCATGGACCCTAAGATCATGGATTCGCACCGGTGAGGACCCATGAATGTCGCATGCTGGCACCACCGAGGTTTCTCATCCACCACGACTAACAGGTCCGTGAAGTCGCGAAACATATCCATCATGGCCTGTATCGTTTGCCTCCGAATTTCAGCAATCCCTTCTACACAAGACGTCCCGAGTTAGCCACCACACCCCCGTTCCAACTACACGTGCAAGCACTTACCGATAATATCCGGCGGCACGGGCAGCCCCTGAAGAGGCCCGTCGACCTTGAACACCGTGCCAGAACACTCCACCACCATCTGCTTCGCCGTGCGCTCGAACGCCTGCAGACGGCCGAGTTCCCAACTGATCCAGAGCGTCTTGGGCAGAATGTCAATAGTGCCAGAGAACTCCAACCCCTTGCTTCCAGACCCGCCGAGCCACGCCGCAATCCACGGCACCAGCAGGTGCGTCGCGTCGTAGTAGTGTGTTAGAAGTAGGAGCTCGCAGATCTGCTCGACGCTGAGGACGCGGGGAATCTTGCTGAGAAAACCGTGTGAGATGCGTGCGAACATGTCGAAAGCCAGGGGGTTGTCCTCGGGGACGTCGACCGTCCACGGCTTGTGCTTGTCTTTCAAAAGGTCTTCTTTGTTGGCGCCACAGATGAGGTCCGAATCGGCGTTTTGTCTGCCTTTGGCCTCGGCGAATGGTCCGTTGAGCATGCGTGCAAAGACGGGGGAGACGCGAGAGAGCGTGTTGGAGCACACGAGGAAGCATTTTGCATCGTTTCGGTCGCCGCCGACCTGGAGTAGAAGATCACCGAGCGGGTCGATTTCGACGAGGGGGAGTTCAAGTTGCACTGTCATGTTGAGGAGTCGATTTTGTGCCGAGCTTAGGATCGTTCTTTGACGCAATTGGGTACGTAGGGAAATTTGTTGACTCTAAGAATGACCTCGACGAATGCGGGTTTGTCATTGCCACTTCAACTTATACCTATCTTATGGTTGGTTCCCTTTTCTTGAGGTCCCGCCCACCCCTATCTCGGTGTCCCTCGGAGTCCGGCGTGGAGCTTCCATTGAGTATTTTTGTCCGGCGCACTGACTTGGCATTTGATTTTAGCTTTTTTCGAAAACTTGAGACACCACAGCCAGGCTTGGCATCACTAGAACACAGAGGCTTGTTGGTTCAGCTCCTTCATATCTGACAGACACGAACTGCCGAGCCGCGTCTGAGCCGAGGTCAACAGGAGAGATTGCACTGACCTGGGTCCCGCGTCTAGACGCAATCGATTGAAGGCGAGAACGACGGCGCTGCTAACAAATAGACATCTTACCGTGACAAAAGTCCAACTACCTTAGTTACGTAGGAGTAACTACGCAGTGACAGGGAATAAGCTGTAGCGTATAAACGTTTCCAGACGGCAGAACAACCTCGCACATCTACTCGTCTACTTATACAGAAGGTTGGTATACATCTTGTGCTCCTGGTCGTCACATGTCCATTCCTTGCTCCTGATCCATGGCACGGAATAAGGATTCGTTCCCGGGATTGCCCAAAGCACCGAGAGGGGGCATTCCAAATGTCTGAATGAAGGCATCGAACTCGTCGAAACTGTTGTCCTGTGGCTGGGAGCCCCTTGAGGCGGTCATTTCCACGTACTGCAGTGCGGCATCATAGAACGCTTTGCATTGGTGGTACATCTTGGCCGTGGCGCCCGAATGTTGCTTTGCCGTCTCGAGGGATCTCACAAAGGCCTCTAACAGAGAGAGATCGTCTGGGTCGCCTACCTCTATCACGTGGCAAAACACAACGATGAAAGGGAGGAATGGACTGTATAAGATGGTCCTAATCAACATTAGTTCAGAGTCCAGCACGTGGAAACCCCTGTGGCAAAGATTATGGTCTTACCAGTTGATGTAGATGTCAATGCGGTGCCCTTTGTCGAGGCCTATCGTCTCAATGAACGCTTGGTGCCTCTCGAGTCCCATTCTTGCTGTATCGATGCACTCTGCCGCGAAGTGCGTTGATGAGCCGCCATCTGGCGGCAGTGCCTTGAGGATTAGGGTCAATGTTGAGAGATAAAGAATATCTTCTGAAAAGAAGACCAGTTCTACTTGGTGGCCACTGGCCGTCTTCCATTGACTTTCGGCGTGCGTCTGGCCCTGCCTGTTAGTTTCCGCCGAGTACCGACTCAAGATTGGGGAGAGGGCTAACCTTGTCTTGTACAACCCCATTGAAGAGGGATTTCGTTTCGGCGGCAAGCGACTGTGCCCAAGCCGTCCTCGATGCCTGTGGCCCAGACAAAGCACCTGGACTGTAGAGCGTTTTGTATATCCTTCCCTGGATGCTTGAAAGCTTGATCCAGCGGATGGTGCAAGTGTAATAGGGCGTGATTTGGCCCCCGTCAGGTTCTGGCAGGGGCAAGGTGATATCATCGTCGAACACCGACGACGAGCGTCCCAGGCGGAGCGACATGCCCTTTTCCACGCTGTACAAGGACCAGAAAATCCATGACTTTTGTTTCCGAATCCTCGGTGCGTCGTTCTTGTTCGATGCCGACCTGTGATATCCGGCCGAAATGCACATGTTGAGAGCCGTCGTGACGAGGGACCATGCGGCCGAGGACTTGGACGACTTGATGCAGTGATGAACCTACCCAGCTGTGAGTATGCGAAGAAAATGTGTTGTTGCAGTTGAAGACGGTCACTAGGGCGGGGCACACATACCCCGAACAGTAGCGCCAGAATGTACTCAATGGAGTTCGGGATATGGATTGGTATCCTGGACAATGCTGTCTCGAGGTTTGTTTCGCATGTCTCCATGTGTTTTTGTAGAGTCTTCTGTTTCGAGCTGTCCTCTTCGAGGAAGATGCCGCGGAGGAACACGTCGATGAGTCCGCCGTTGGCAATGATGAAGTCAGCTGGAGTGAAGCCGCCGCCCGGAAAGTAGACCTTTCGAATGACCCCTAAGAACTCCTCGGCGCTCATGAGCATGAAGAAACCAACACTGTCAAAATGCTTGTTTGCTGTGGTTGGGTGAGTTAGCGGTTACACCTTTTCCTGCCAGGGTGCAGCTGCATAAGTACTTTTCATTGTCTGTAAGACGGCCATGACCGATTTAACGGGTGGCATCATGCTCTGGTCCAACGACAGGCTGGGATTCGAATCCGGTTTTGCGCGGGGATATGTGGTGTCGCAGAAATTCGACTCGAGCTTCAGCTCCCCCACGATGCGGCCGAGGGCTCCTAGCGTCGCTGCCATTTCGGCCGAGCAGTCTTGCAACGGCCCTGTGCTAACTGCCCGCTCGATGAGGCTGCTGGCGAAGGCTGTGTGAACCGAAAGTGATGATTCACCTTCGAACTGTGCCTGCGGGGACATGACGGCAGAGCCCATCGAGCAAGGCGACGGCGCTCCAGAGGCCTCGCTCTCGACCAGCGACTGCGACTGATGCAAGTCAGACTGAAGGAGCGCGTCTGGCGGGGATGCATTGTTTGCTGTAAGTCGGGCCAGCAGCTTGACTATCTGCTGTGTCTGCTCCTGTATGGTGTCTATCTTCTTCTCACTGGTCTCTTGATTAACAAGAAACACTCTGGACTGATTTCGCACAACGACCTACTAGGTACTGGTAATATGAACTCGCTGCGCCTTGATGGTAGATCGCTTTCGAGGCTCGTAGTTGCAGCTGAAGCCCGCCTTGCAGCAGTTGGAGCATGGAACCTGGCGATCACAAGCAGTCTTGCCAGGACGTTTGGTCAGCGGCAGCCACACAATGATTTATTGAGGACACAGTTCTCCAGCTTACCTTCCGTTGACGACAAGACTGGCACTGCAAGTAATTTGGCCCATGAGCTTAGATGACCATGTCCACTAACTAATAGGGACTGTGCTTGCACGGAATACTTACCGCAAGGCGAATTATCATTTGCCGGCCAGCTTGAAGGGTCTCAGATGGTGTCGGCTGACCCTCGGCCTCGGAGGCCATGCTACTATCAGAAAGGCTAGCTGCCATAGTGGAGGTGGGAAAGAAAATGCAGAACCGGATGCCGAAATGTGCGGATTCCGGGAGACACATGATATATGGCCGCCTTTGCTGGGAAAGAGATGATTTTTAAATTTCGGAGGCCGTGCATCTCCGGCATCCGTTCAAGTCAAAGGGCTGAAACCGCCAGGCCGGCTTCATGACTCCGCCACTTCCATTGCACTTGGCGAGGGGCGACAAGCTCCACCCCGAATCATGGGTCATTCAAAGGCCCATATCGTATTGAGTGAGCAATGAGGCTGAGCGTGAGCCTATTTTTACTGACTTCTCACTAAATCGACCAGGTGAACCCGGGCGATATCGTACCAAGTCAACAACGTCCTCTCAATCATGGGAGGCAGCGGCGGGGTGGTTGTTGGAACAGACTTTACCGCGGTCGTAGGGGATGACTCTGCCGCGGTTGTGACAGACTTGAGGCTAATGGAAACAGCACCGTCAGCATCAGCCCATTTGATCGTGAAGGACCGGCCAGGCACCGCATCGTAGTCTGAGTTGGTCAGCTTGACGGCTTGGGCTAAAGTGGCAAAGCTAGCTAGCAGCGCAGTCAAATTGACCTTGCTCATTTTGATGGCAGCGGTCCAAAATACAGGAAAATGATAGAGAACGGCGCTGTTGAACAAGTCTCATGCCGTTCGATTTGAAGAAGACAACCTTGTATACGCAACTGAAGGGATGGGGGCTTTTTAAATGCCAAGCCATGGGTGTGCTTCGCCGGTAACTTGTAAGGGCGGATTTGCGCTTCGCCCGCGTTCTCGGCCATGACGCCTACGCCTTCAGCTATCAGGGGCCTCAGAAGTTAGGACCTTGAAACACTTTCAGTTTTCCAGTGCCAATTGGTTTGTTTGACTTGTCAGAACCATCCTTGCCCTGGCGGCAAAGCGGGCATCCGGGCCTCGGAAGTCAAGGACATCCGGTCCAACACCCAAGATTCCGCAGGTGCTGCCACACCAACTTTCTTTCACAATGTTCCTGTTGATAGCGTTGTTCTGGTACATCACTGGATTTTCTCAACTTTCCTCGCCGGCCTCTGTCGACGGCACTAGATCCTTTTTTTTTCTTTTCTCTTGCGGGGCTCGCATACCGTCGAGATGAATCCTCAACGTGGCGGGCCACAGTACGACCCCGGTTATTACATGCAAGATCTGCCCACCGACTCCAATGTTAGTCCGACTCGTTATCTAAGAAGCGAACATGACTTTGTCTGACATCACATGCAGTACCAGTTCCCCCCGCACGGAGTTGAAGAAGATAGAGCTCTGCTTGGGAGCGCGCC
>FTIZ01002019.1_pt1 | contig 19903 bp, 19 predicted proteins | sample 1658381 | NCBI WGS metagenome assembly FTIZ01 (sample SAMEA3914822, study PRJEB12502) | metagenome | biome: forest; material: soil | place: USA | collected 2012-03-12 | depth 0.1 m
TGCAGAATATTCCGATCCGCACCGAGGAGGGCAAACGCATCCGCACCGCGTTCGTCGCGCCGGAAGGCTACAGCCTCATCAGTGCCGACTACTCGCAGATCGAACTGCGACTGCTCGCGCATATGGCACGCATTCCCACGCTGCAGGAAGCCTTCCGCAACAATATCGACGTGCATGCGGTGACGGCCAGCCAGATGTTCGGCGTGCCGGTGACGGAAGTTTCAGGCGAGCTGCGTCGCCGCGCCAAGACCATCAATTTCGGCATCATCTACGGCATCAGCGCGCACGGGCTGGCGGTGCGCCTGGGCATCGGCCGTGCCGAGGCGGCAGATTATATCGGCAAATATTTCACGCAATATCCCGGCATCCGCGAATATATGGATAGCACCGTCGAATTCGCCCGCCAGCACGGCTATGTCGAAACGCTTTATGGCCGCAAGGTGCATGTGCGCGACATCAACGCCAAGAACGGCGGCATGCGCCAATTCTCCGAACGCGCCGCCATCAACGCCCCGCTGCAAGGCACCGCCGCCGACATCATCAAACGCGCCATGATTGCGGTGGATGGCCTGCTGATGGGTTCAAATGCCAGAATGCTACTGCAGGTGCATGACGAACTGGTGATCGAAGCACCCGCCGCCGAGGCCGCCGGGCTGGCCCCCCGCATCCGCCGCGCGATGGAGCAGGTGGCCTCGCTTTCCGTGCCCCTCACGGTCGAAGCGGGCATCGGCCGGCATTGGGGCGAAATCCACTAGAATTTCCTTGGCGCGGCCCGGCTTTCCCCCTATATACGCGGCCTGACACAGAAACTGGAAAAACCATGACCGCTACCGCGACCGCCGATTTCACGCGCAAACTGAAACCCGTAATGGTTTCCGGCCGCGAAGTTTTACCCATCATCGAAGGTGGGAAAGGAGTTGGCGCCAGCAACGGCTACAGCGCCGGTGCATTTGCCGGGGCAGGGGCCGTCGGTACGATTTCCGGCGTGAACCAGGTGGAATTCGACGATGCCGGCAACCCGATTCCGGTCGTCTACAAAGGCACCACCCGCCGCGAGAAGCACGAGGAGCTGGTGCAGCTCGGCATCCGCGCCGGTATCGACCACGCCAAACACGCGCATGAGATCAGCAACGGCGAAGGCCGCGTGCATGTGAATGTGCTATGGGAAATGGGCGGCTGCGACCGCGTGCTGGAAGGCATGCTGGAAGGCGCGCCGGGGATGATCCACGGTGTCACCTGCGGTGCAGGCATGCCCTACCGCCTCAGCGAGATCGCCGCGAAATATAACATTTATTACCACCCCATCGTCAGCTCCATGCGCGCCTTCCGCGCTTTGTGGAAGCGCTCCTACAGCAAATATGCCGATCTGCTGGGCAGCGTGGTGTATGAAGACCCCTGGCTGGCCGGCGGCCATAACGGCCTCAGCAACAGTGAAGACCCCGACCGCCCCGAGGATCCGTTTCCTCGCGTGGCCGAGCTGCGCCGCTTCATGAACGAGGTGGGGCTGCACCATGTGCCCATCATCATGGCTGGCGGGGCCTGGCATCTGAAGGATTGGGAGCATTGGCTCGACAACCCCGAAATCGGCCCCATCGCCTTCCAGTTCGGCACCCGCCCGCTGCTGACGACGGAAAGCCCCATCCCCGCCGCCTGGAAAGAAAAGCTGATGACGCTGAAGAAGGGCGATGTGTTCCTGAACCAGTTCTCGCCCACCGGCTTTTACAGCTCGGCTGTGAATAACAGCTTCATCAAAGAGCTGCGCGCCCGCGGCGAGCGTCAGGTAGCCTTCAGCACCGAGCCGGAAGGCTACCGCACCGAGCCCTATGGCTTCGGCCCGCGCAAGCGCCCGCATTACGTCACGCCGGAAGACTTCGAGAAGATCAACCAATGGATTGGCCTCGGCTTCACCGAAGCAATGAAAACGCCGGATGACACGTTCATCTTCGTCACCCCTGACAAGGCCGCTGAAATTCATACCGACCAGGTGGAATGCATGGGCTGCCTCAGCCACTGCCGTTTCAGCAACTGGAAAGACCACGATGATTACACCACCGGCAAAAAGGCCGATCCGCGTAGCTTCTGCATCCAGAAAACGCTGCAGGATATCGTGCGCGGCGGCAGTATCGACAACAACCTCATGTTCAGCGGCCACAACGCCTACAAATTCGCCACCGACCCCTTCTACAGCAACGGCTTCGTGCCGACGGTGAAGCAGTTGGTCGACCGGATTATGACAGGCTACTAGCGGTCAGTAGACCGCTCAGCCCTGAGCCGCGTGAGCTGTCGCGCAGAACGCGCGATCGGCGAACATCTAATTAATTCTCGAACACTTCTTCGCGGCTGGCGCCCCAGATATCCGCTTTGCGGATCCAGCCCTTGCGGTCTTCGATTTCCAGCATGCACCAATCGGGCAAGCAGGCGCGCAGCTTGCCCACCACGGTGGCATCGGCCTGCATGATGGGCTGGTCGGTCACCTCGGGGCGGGAATAAAGATTTTGCGTTTTATCGAGAATCATTGCGGTGCGGTGACCATCGAGCATGGTCTTATGCACCCAGCCCGTCGCCCCCTCGTAGTCGCGGATTTTGCGCCAATGAGCGAATTCCTCGACAATCTGCACCGGCAGGTGGCTGCGATGATAAACATAGCGGATGGGATAGCGCTGCCCCGGTCCCACGCGCACATTCACCTCGCCCGATTTCAGCGACACATAGCGCGGAATCGGCAGGCCGGAAGGGTTGAGGATGGAGGTATCCTCCGCATGCGCACTCAGCGCGACAAGCATAAAAACTATGGCAATTTTACAGCTGCGAAGCATCGTTGAAATTTCCCCTTCGAGGCTTTATACACTTGCAGCTAAGGTAATGTCCATGACCCGCGTATGCCTCACCCGTCACCTCACCCAACCCATCATGCGTCGCATGGGGGAACTGTTCGAGCTGGCCGCTCCCAAGCAGGATGAGCGCGCCCTCACTAAGGCCGAATTGCTGGCCTTGGCTAAGGATTGCGATGTGCTGGTACCCTCCTTAAGCGACGCCATCACCGCCGAGATAATGGATGGCTTGCCCACACTCAAACTCATCGCCAATTTCGGCGCGGGGGTCGACCACATCGACCTGAAACACGCGAAGAAGAAGGGCATCATCATCACCAACACCCCCAGCGTGCTGACGGAGGACACGGCCGATGTTGCCTTCGCCCTCATTCTCGCCACGCCGCGCCGGCTATCGGAAGCGGCGCAGGAAATCCGCACCAATAGCTGGCATGGCTGGAGCCCGATGCACCTGCTCGGCCACCGGGTGAACGGTAAGAATCTCGGCATTGTCGGCATGGGCCGCATCGGCCAGGCGGTGGCCCGCCGGGCGCTGGGTTTCAATATGAAAATCCACTATCACCAGCGCACCCGTTTGCATGCCGACGTGGAAAAAGAATTCGGCAACGCCGAATACTGGCCGACGCTGGACGATATGCTGCAGGAGATGGATATCGTCACCCTGCATTGCCCGCACACGCCCGAGACGCATCGCATGATCGGCGCCGAGCAGTTCCGCCTGATGAAGCCGACCAGCTACCTTATCAACACCGCCCGTGGTGCCCTGGTGCATGAGCAGGCGCTCACCCACGCGCTGGAAGCAAAAGTCATCGCCGGCGCCGGGCTGGATGTGTATGAGCACGCCCCTAACATCCCCGCCGAACTGCGCAAGTTGCCGAATGTGGTGCTGGTGCCGCATATCAGCTCGGCCACCGTTGAATCCCGCACCGAAATGGGCGAGCGCGTGCTGATCAACATCCGTAGCTTCATCGACGGCAATATGCCGCCGAACGTGGTGCTGGGCGATTAATGCCCGCAGGTAGGGCAGGCGGTATCTTTCGCTAATTGCACCATGCGCTGCTGGCCGGTTTTGCCGTCATAAACCGCCAGTTTCCCCACCAGGGCCGGGAAACCAAGCACTGCACGCATCACCTCCAGCGCCTGCATGCCGCCAACGATGCTGCCCAGCGGGCCGATAACGCCGGATTCTCGGCACGTGTTGGCCTCCGGCGCTTTCGGGTGCACCAGACAGCGGTAGCAGGGGCCGCCGTTCATGATGGTCATGACTTGCCCCTCGAACCCGCTGATAGCGGCGCTGACCAAGGGTTTTTTGAGCTTCACGCAGGTTTCATTCACGATAAAGCGCGTCGCGAAATTATCGCAGCCATCGGCCACTACATCATATGACGCAATAAGTTCTTCGGCATTCTCGGCAGCGAGTTGGAGGGGGTAGGTGGTGAATTCACAACCCGGGTTCAACTCCGCCACGCGGTCGGCAGCGGCCTCTACCTTCAGCCGGCCGATATCACCGGTTTCATAGAGCGTCTGGCGCGGCAGATTAGAAAGCTCCACCCGGTCATCATCGATGATGCCGAGATGGCCGATGCCGCCGCTGGCGAGGTAAGTGATCAGTGGCGCACCCAGCCCGCCTGCACCAATCACCAGCACGCGTGCCGCCAGCAGTTTTTCCTGCCCGGCCGCGCCGATTTCCGGCAGCATCGTCTGCCGCACATAGCGGCGCTGTTGGTCGGCATCCACTAAAGTTCAGCGAACAGGTCCGTCGAGATATAACGTTCCGAGGTGGAGGCAATAATGGTGACGATCACCTTGCCTTTCATCTCCGGTCGCTTGGCCACTTCCAGCGCTGCCGCGATGGTAGCGCCGGACGAAATACCCGCCGGAATCCCATCCGTCTTCGCCACTTCACGGGCCGTCGCGAAGGCAGTGGCGTTGCTGATGGTGATGACTTCATCGATCAGCTCGCGCTTCAGCACATCCGGCACGAAACCGGCGCCGATGCCCTGGATTTTATGCGGCCCCGGGTTGCCGCCGGAAAGCACGGGGCTGTCCTCCGGCTCCACGGCGATCAGCTTCACGCCCGGCTTGCGCTCGCGCAGTACTTCGCCCACGCCCGTGATGGTACCACCGGTGCCGACACCCGCGATGAACACATCCACCGTGCCGTTCGTATCCTTCCACACTTCCTCCGCTGTGGTGCGGTGGTGGATGGCCGGGTTGGCGAGGTTCTTGAATTGCTGCAGCATCAGCGCACCGGGCGTGCTGGCGACAATCTCGTCGGCCTTTTCGATGGCGCCGCGCATGCCTTTGCTGGCGGGCGTCAGCTCCAGCTGCGCGCCGAGGAACTTCAGCATTTTCCGCCGCTCCAGCGACATCGATTCCGGCATGGTGAGGATGAGTTTATAACCCTTCGCCGCGCACACAAACGCCAGCGCGATACCGGTATTGCCCGAGGTCGGTTCCACCAGCACGGCGCCCGGCTTCAGCAACCCTTCTCTCTCGCCGGCCTCGATCATCCCAAGCGCGATGCGGTCTTTCACCGAGGCGAGGGGGTTGAAGAATTCCAGCTTGGCGTAGATCGTCGCCTCGCAGCCTTCGGCGATGCGGTTCAGCCGTACCAGCGGCGTGCTGCCCACAGTTTCGATGATACTTTCGTAAATGCGGCCGCGCGGGCCGTCGAGATGGTCGGTTGCAGGGCGGATCATGGGTTCCTCCTAAATCGTGAAATCGTTGAGTGTTTCGAATGCCGGGGCGATGCCTTTAGCCGCCGCCTGCTCGCATAAGCTCGCCATATCGATGCTGGCCAACTGCGCCGTCCAGGCGCGCTGGGCCTCGGTCAACACGGGGTTCAGCACCAGCTCGCCCAGCGGCATGGTGGCGGTGGGAAGCGCCTCTTCCGCGTCGAGCAGGGCGCAGATATCGGCCAGCGTAATGCGCCGGCGCTCGCGCCCGAGAATATAGCCGCCCTGCGGCCCACGCACCGATTTCAAAATGCCGCCACGCACCAGTTTCTGCAGAATCGGCTCAAGGTAGCGCGCCGGCAGCCCCTGTCGCTCGGCGATGTCACGGCTAGCCACGGCGCCGTTCTTGGCATTGAACGCCACGAACAGTACGGCCTCCAGCGCGTAGAAAATTTTGCGCGACGGAACCAGCATCGTTAACCCCGCGTGCCGGTGGATCCGAAGCCGCCGGCGCCGCGCGCCGATGTCGGCAGCTCGACCACTTCCGAGAAGGCGGCGCGGCTGTAGGGCGCGATGACCATCTGCGCAATGCGCATGCCGCGCTCGATCACGAAATCTTCCCAGCCGAGGTTGATGACGATGCAGCCAATCTCGCCGCGGTAATCCGCATCGATGGTGCCGGGGGCATTCACCAGCGAAATCCCGTGCTTCAGCGCCAGGCCGGAGCGTGGACGGATCTGCGCCTCATACCCATCTGGCAGGGCGATGGAGAGGCCGGTGGGAATCAACGCGCGCTCACCCGTGCCCAGCGTCAAGGGCTCTTTCACGGCAGCGAGCAAATCCATCCCCGCGCTGTGTTCGGTGGCATAGGTGGGCAGCGCCAGGTCCTGCGCGTGCGGCAGGCGGGTAACGGCGATGGTGACTTGGCTCATGCGGATTTTCCTTTCTTCTGTTTCGATGCGCCGAAATGCTCGGCGATTTTTTTGACCAGACGCGCGGCGACGGCGGTTTTGCTCATGCGGTCCCACTGCTCTTCGCCCTCAGGGGTGATGAGCAGCACTTCGTTTTCGTCGGCCCCGAACACATGGCCGCTCACATCGTTGGCGACAATCCAGTCGGCTTTTTTGGCGGTGCGCTTGGCGACGGCATATTCGCCCAGCTTCTCGGTTTCCGCTGCGAAGCCGATCACCAGCCCCGGCCGGGCAGCCGATTGCGCGATGGTGGCGAGGATGTCGTCTGTCGGTAAAAATTCGAGGGTAAGGATATCGAGCTTCGGCTGTTTCTTGATTTTCTGCTCCGCCACTTTCGTCGCCCGCCAATCGGCCACCGCGGCCGCGCCGACAAAAATATCTGTTGGCAATGCCGCTTCCGCCGCGCGCAACATCTCGGCGCCGGTGGTGACGGAAACCACCTTTACCCCCGCCGGTGCCGGCAATTCGGTAATGCCGCTGATCAGCGTGACATCCGCCCCAGCCTCGGCCAGCGCTGCCGCTACTGCATGCCCCTGCTTCCCTGACGAGCGATTGCCCAGGTAACGCACCGGGTCGATCGGCTCGCGCGTACCGCCGCTGGTGACGATGGCGCGCTTGCCGGCGAGCAGTTTATCCGTGCCGGCGAAACTCAGCACTTCTTTCTTCGGCGTTTGTTTCAAGAATTCTACGATCGCCGCCGGTTCGGCAAAGCGGCCGATGCCGAATTCACCGCAGGCCATCGGGCCTTCGGTCGGGTCGATTACCTGCACACCATCGATCTTCAACTGCGCCAGGTTACGCTGCGTGGCGGGGTGGTGCCACATCATGTGATTCATCGCCGGTGCGATGATCACGGGCTTGTTGGTGGCGAGCAGCGCGGTGGTGGCCAGGTCGTCGGCGATGCCATGCGCCATCTTCGCCATGATATCGGCCGAGGCGGGGGCGACCAGCACCACATCTGCAATGCGCGACAGTTGGATATGCCCCATCTCCACCTCATCGGTGAGCGAGAACAGGTCGTCATATGTTTTGGTGCCGGTGAGTGAGGACACCGCCAGCGGCGTCACGAACCTGCTGCCGCCGCGGGTGAGGATGGCATGCACTTCCGCGCCTTCGGTTTTCAACAGCCGAATCAGCTCCAGCGCCTTGTAGGAGGCCACCGAACCGGTGATGATCAGCAGGATGCTTCTGGGTAGTGCCATGTGGTTTCCAGCGAATTACATTCAGGCGATGTATTTAGGCCGCCCGGAGGCTTTGGGCAACGAAAAAGGCAGCCGTGGCCACAGCTAAGATAAGCGCGCTCCACCCCAGCTTCAACCACTGGCGGTGATGGGCCGCACGCTGCTCTTCCAACTTCGACAGCGATTGCGGGGAGAGGGTGATGCCTTCCTCCTTCGTCGTTTCCAGATATTCCTTCAACCCACGCAGCACGCGCGGCGCATCGCGCAGGATATCGGTGACCTCGTGACGGATATGTTTCAGGCGCGCCCGCACCGAGAAATGCTCCTGCGCCCATTGCTTGATCAGCGGCTCGGAGAGCTTCCACATATTCACGTTGGGGTTCAGGTAGCGGCCAACACCTTCTGCCGTCACCATCGTCTTCTGCAGCAGGAACAGGTGCGGCTGCGCTTCCATCTCGAACGTCTCGGCGATGTGCAGCAGCTGGCCCAGCAGGCGGCCCACCGAAATCTCGTTCAGCGCTTTGCCCATGATAGGCTGGCCTACGGCGCGCGCGGCCTGCGCAAACTGCTCCACCGGCACATGCGGCGGAATCCACCCCGCCTGACGATGCAGCACGGCGACACGCATGAAATCGCCCTTCATAAAGGCCCAGAGGATTTCTGCCAGCACCAGCTGGTTCTCATGATCAATACGGCCCATGATGCCGAAATCCACCGGCGCGAGGCGCCCATCGGGCAGCACGAACAGGTTGCCCGGGTGCATATCCGCATGAAAGAACCCGTCGCGAAACACCTGGTTGAAGAAGGCAGTGGCGGCTTTTTGCATGGTGGCATCGGGGTCGATGCCGGCGGCGCGCATGCCGGCTACGTCATGCGCCGAGAAGCCGCGGATGCGCTCGGTGGTCAGCACGCGGCGGGCGGTGAGGTCCCACTCCACCTGCGGCACATAGAAATCCATATCGTTCTGGGTGTTGGCGCGTAGCTCTTCGGCGGCGGCTGCTTCGTAACGCAAATCGAGTTCCAGCTCGGTGGTGGTGGCGAAAGTCTGGATCACCGCTACCGGCTTCAGGCGGCGATATTGCGGCAGCCGGCGCTCCACCAGCCGCGCCAGCCAGAAGAACAGGTCGATATCGCGTTTGAACGCTTCTTCGATGCCCGGGCGCAGCACTTTCACCGCCACCTCGCGCCCCGCATGCGTTACCGCGAAATGCACCTGCGCGATGGATGCAGCGGCATGCGCCTCCTCATCGAACTGCGCGAACAGGGTGGTGATGCTGCCGCCCAATTGCTCCTCAATCATCGCGCGCGCCGCAGCGGCGGGGAAGGGGGGCAGGCGGTCCTGCAATTCGGTCAAGTCCTCGGCCACTTCCTCGCCCACCAGGTCGGCACGCGTGGATAGCAGCTGCCCCAGCTTGATGAAGCTCGGCCCCAATGCCTGTAGCGCCAGCGAAAGCCGCTGGCCCGGCCGCAAGCCCGTACGCCGGCGGGCGACAAGGCGCGCGGTGCCGGTGACAAAGGGCGATACATTCAACGCCTGCAGCCCGAACAGCGCATCGTAACGCGCCAGCGTCCAGGCGATACCGAGCAGGCGTAAACTGTAGCGCACATCTTTCAGCATCAGATTTTCCAGCCCTGGTGGATGGCTACTACACCCATGGTAAGGTTCTTATAGCTGACGCGCGAAAAGCCCACGGCCTCCATACGTTTTTTCAACTCCACCTGCGACGGGAACTTGCGGATGGATTCGACGAGATACTGATACGACTCACGGTCCTTCGCCACCAGCTCACCGAATTTCGGAATAAGATGGAAGGAATATAGATCATAAATTTTCGCCACCGGCGGTACCACCACCTTGCTGAACTCCAGGCACAGGAATTGTCCGCCCGGCTTCAGCGCACGATGGATATCGGCCAGTGCCTTATCGATATGCGTCACATTGCGCAGGCCGAACGAGATGGTGATGATATCCTGCGAGTGATCCGGCACCGGCAGCGATTCGGCGTTGCCGCACACCCAGCGCAAACCTTCGCTTTCCGCCCGGTCGAACTGCCGGTCGCGCCCCACCGACAGCATATCGGCATTGATATCGCAGATGGTCACTTTGGCGCCCGTGCGCTTCTTCAGCCGCACGGCGATGTCGCCCGTGCCGCCCGCCAGATCGAGGATAGCCGCCTGCGGCCCGGCATTCACCTGCCGCACGAACGTATCCTTCCAGAGGCGGTGCATACCCGCGCTCATCACATCGTTCATGATGTCGTAACTGCCGGCGACCGATGAAAACACGGCGCCCACCATGCCCTGCTTGGCGCTGGCGTCCACTTCCTTGAAGCCGAAAGATGCTTTCTGCTGCTCGTTCATGGCGGCCTGCCTAGCGGGTTTCTCCTTAGGATACAAGCTCCCATGGCATTCCCGTGCACCACGTGCCATATATATATGGAGGAGGTGCCTATGCCCGAATTACCCGAAGTCGAAACCACCCGCCTGTCGCTATTGCCGGGGGTGGAAGGTAAACGAATCACCAAGGTGGAACTGCGCCGGGGCGATTTGCGGGTGCCGTTCAGCCCCGATTTCGCCAGACGCGTGTCTGGCTGCCGTGTTTCAGCCATCCGCCGCCGCGCCAAATACCTGCTTTTCGACCTCGATTCGGGCGAGACCATCATCGCCCACCTGGGCATGTCCGGCAGCTTCCGGCTGGCCCCGGCCAAAGGCTACAAGCCGCGCACGCACGATCACGTGCTTTTCACCCTGGAAGACGGCCAATTGCTGGCCTTTCACGACCCCCGCCGTTTCGGCCTGATGCTTCTGGAAAAAACAAAGAATTTACAAAAGCATAATCTATTGGCGCATCTCGGCCCAGAACCGCTGGAAAAGGTCTTTTCGCCGGCCTATCTCAAGACCGCTTTGCTGAAGCGGAAAGGCCCCATCAAACCCACCCTGATGGACCAGCAGCTGGTGGTCGGTGTCGGCAATATTTATGCGAGTGAAAGTTTGTTCCTGGCGGGTATCCATCCGACCACTCCTGCGCACCTCGTTGCCGGGGATTCGGAAGCGATCATCGCAGCGATCCGAAAATCACTGCGCGCGGCACTCAAATCCGGTGGCTCGACACTGCGCGATTTTTCCGGCGCGAATGGTGAGGCAGGATATTTTCAGCATCACTTCAATGTTTATGGAAGGCGCGGCCAGCCTTGCGTTGCGTGCGGTGCCGAGATTGAAGAAATCACCCAGGCAGGGCGCGCTACTTTCTTTTGTCCGCATTGTCAAAAGAAAGAATCGCGTCGAAAAGAAACACGGGGAAAAAAGACGAAAAAATGAGCGATTTCTTGGGCAAGAAAAATTCTTTCAAAAACCCCTCGAAAATCGCTTGACCCTGGCGGATCACACCACTAGGTTCCGCAGCCTCGATAACGAGACAACAACTTTAAAAACGTAAGTGGGTCAAACCATGGCACAACATAAGTCGGCAAAGAAACGCATCCGCCAAACTGAACGCCGTACGGACGTGAACCGTTCGCGCATGAGCCGTATCCGTACCTTCATCAAGAAGGTCGAGACGGCAATTGCAGGTGGCAATCAGACGGCTGCGCAAGAAGCACTCAAGAACGCTCAACCTGAAATCATGCGTGGTGTTAGCAAGGGCGTTCTGTCGCTCGGTACCGCTTCGCGTAAGGTGAGCCGTTTGCACCAGCGCATCAAGTCGCTGGGCGCTGCTTAAGCCTAGAAGCACTCCACTACATCTCCCAACTTTGTGTGTGTCGCGGCCCATGTGGGTTCGCAAACCCTTTCCTTTTGCCTGAGTCCTTCAGGTGAGCTCTTTCATCCCACGTATGGGTCGCAAATGGTTCTGGCTATGCGCAATGCGGTCGTTTCTTATGCCGGCGATGTTTCCCCGAAGGAAGCATGGCAGGCACTAAGCACCGACAGGCAGGCGCAGCTGATCGACGTGCGTACCCATGCCGAGTGGATGTTTTCCGGGCTGCCCAATCTGGAATCGATCGGCAAAAGCGTAAAGGCCATCTCCTGGAAGTTTTACCCGAACTACGATCTTAACCCGCAATTTTTGGAACAGCTGGAAGCACAAGTGCCCGATAAGAGCACGCCGTTATACTTCCTGTGCAAGACGGGTGGACGCTCGACCGATGCCGCCATCGCGGCAACGGAAGCAGGTTACGTCACCTGCTACAATGTGTCCGACGGATTCGAGGGAACTTCTGATTCGTTCCACCAGCGTGGCAGACTGAACGGCTGGAAAGCCGACGACCTGCCATGGCAGCAAGCATAACAAGAGAAGAAAAAACACATGAACGAGATTTCCTCTATTCAAACCCGCCGTCCTGACCATTTTGCCCGTTGGGAGCGCGTGCGCGAGCGTCTGCGCACGTCGTATGGCGAAGCGATTTTCAAGAGCTGGCTGCAGCCCCTCAAACTGGCCGACGTGAAAAACGGCCAGGTGATGATCACCGTGCCCACCCGCTTTATGCGTGAATGGATTCTCTCGCATTACGCTGAGAACATCCTGCGCTTCTGGTGCCAGGAAGACCAGTCCGTCCATTCAGTCGATATTTTCGTCAAGGCCGAGCCGATGAATGTCGCCAGCGCCCAGCCGCAGCAGACGCCCGCCGGGCTGGAAGCCGCCATGCTCGGCAGCGCCGCCAACGAGGACAAGCCGATCAACCCCGATGCCATCAGCGCTCCACTCGATCCGCGCTACACGTTCGATAACTTCGTCGTCGGCAAGCCCAACGAACTGGCACACGCAGCAGCCCGCCGCGTGTCGGAATCCAGCAGCGTCACCCCCGGCGGCAACCCGCTGTTCCTTTATGGCGGCGTCGGCCTCGGCAAAACCCACCTGATGCACGCCATCGCCTGGCACATCCGCAAGACCGACCCGGCGCGCAAGGTGGTTTACCTCTCGGCCGAGAAATTCATGTATCTCTTCATCCGCGCCCTGCGCTCGAAAGATACCATGGCCTTTAAAGAGTATTTCCGCTCCGTCGATGTACTGATGGTGGATGATGTGCAATTCATCTCCGGCAAGGATTCGACGCAGGAAGAATTCTTCCACACCTTCAATGCGCTGGTCGACCAGAACAAGCAGCTCATTATCAGCGGCGACCGTTCGCCTGCCGATCTCGAAGGTATGGAAGAGCGCGTGCGCAGCCGCCTCGGCTGGGGCTTGGTTGCCGACATCCACGCCACCACCTACGAACTGCGCCTCGGCATCCTCCAGTCGAAACTCGAGAAAATGCCGAACGCCCATGTGCCCACCCGTGTGCTGGAATTCCTGGCCCACAAAATCACCAGCAACGTGCGTGAACTGGAAGGCGCCCTCAACCGCGTCGTCGCCCACGCCACGCTGGTCGGCACCAATGTAACGCTCGAAAGCACCCAGGAAGTTCTTCACGACATTCTGCGTGCCAACGACCGCCGCATCACCATCGAGGACATCCAGAAAAAAGTGGCCGCCCACTATAATATCAAGGTCAGCGATATGCATTCCGCTCGCCGTTCGGTCGCCATCGCGCGCCCCCGTCAGGTGGCCATGTACCTCGCGAAAAAACTCACCACCAAATCGCTGCCTGAAATCGGCCGCAAATTCGGCGGTAAGGACCACACCACTGTCATGCACGCCGTGAAACGTATCGACGAACTGGCCCGCGGCGACAAGGAATTCGCCGACGATGTCGAACTGCTGATGCGCATGCTGCAATCGCAGGCGTAACCGCCCGCGTGATCCGCAAATGAAAACGGCGCCACTTGGCGCCGTTTTTTATCCGTATCCGCTCCCTATTTCCCGCGTTCTTTGGGCTGCATGAGATTGCTCATTACCGAATTCCGCGCGATGTCGTCGCTGGCCATATGCTGCAGCTGGCCGATTTCTTTAATGTCGAGGAATCCATCATTCGCCTTGAACTGCGCATAGGCCGCGGCCAGCGCCTTGTAATCGGCTGCTTTCAGCAGATGGTTATTGCCGAAGCCTTCGACACGGCCCGGCGTGCCATCCGCATTCACATCGACTTCAAAGTGCGAATGGCCCGGCCCATCGACATGCATTTGGAACGCTTTGCCTTGGTTCAGGATCGCGAGATCCTGATAACGGGAATAATCATGATTGTTCCATGATAGCGGTTGATCGGCAGCGCTGTCCGGCGTTGTGATGGAACCATTCTGCGTGGCGTCCAGCCCATCGCCTGCCAGGGCGCGCAGCCGGTTGATGCCGATGGCACCCTGCACTTGCGCACGCAACGCATCCATGGCCGCGGCGGGAACAGCCTTCACCGTGATCTCGTGTTTCGCATTGGGCTTCAGCATGGCATCGCAGGTTTTCTTGAGGGCCGCTATCTGGTCATCGCTCACATCGCCGGTGAGAAATAGCCCGTCTTCCATACCCGTATGTTCTGGACGCACATATGTCTGGCCGGGCAGGAGAGTGAAGCGAAGTGTCTCCTTGCCGCCATCCTTCGTTACATAATTATACGCGATCTGATAGTCCCCTTGCTTATCGTAAGTAACCTTAACCCCATCTCCCAGGAGCGCCCCGCCGCTAAGCGGCGAGAAGGGCTGTTCGACCGTATATTCGGAGGACTTATCGTCCTTCACCACCGGCAGCGCGGCTTTCGCCGCTACCTGCGTGCTGGCCGTATCATACGTCTTGCTCTCGAATGCCGTCGTCAGCTCCGGCACATTCCCGAGGGCAAAAAACTGTGCGTTGCCCACATGGCCCTGCACGAGCTTGCTGAACAGGCGCAGCTTCTCCGGCGTGAAGCTGGCCGTCACATCTTCGTAACGCACTTCCTGGCCGACCGCCTGTAGGGTGTCCGCGGCCATCTTCTTATCCGGCCAGCGCTGGTTGATATCGGCCACGGCTTCCGGCAGCGCCTGCCGGAACAGGGTGTTATAATGCACGCTCTCGGCGCTCTCTTTCGCCGGCACGCGATGGGGGTCGGCAATGCCCGCATACACGATGCCCTTGCTGTTATATTCGATGACATATTGCTTGTGCTCGTCCCCGCGCTGCGTCACGTCCTCATTGAGGTACAAAATCGTCGTATCCCCATGGCGGACCACCATGTCCCCATGCGCTTCCAGCGCGGCCGGCGCAATCAACGTCGCGCCCTGCGGCTTGACGATCATGCCGTCGCCGATGGCCTCGCGCAACGTGCCGATGCCCACGGTCCGAATGGCCGCATCCTTCAGCGGCACCGTCTGCTCATCCTGCAGCTCCGGCTGCTTGCGGGCCGCCTCGAATTTGGCGATCAGCGCCTGCAGCTGATGCGGGTCGCCATGGCTGATATGCTCAGCCGAGCGCACGGGCCGCACGCCATTCGTGGTGGTGACCATCTTCCCATCGGGGTAAAAAGTCACCGTCGCGGTGGGGTTGAATTCTTCGGTGTGGTTCTGGCCGCCGCCGCTCACCCGCATCTGGCTGGATTCATCCGGAATATAAAACCTGGCGGTATAGCTGCCATCCGGGTTGCGCCCGAAGTCGATCGAATCGCTGACAATCTTGTTGCCGTCGTTCTCGATTTTCACCTTAGCCATGCCGGATACTCCTATCTTTCCGGCAGTATAGACCGCCGATTGCTAAGGAATCGTTAATATGTCCGCCCCTAAACCTTTGGACGGTGCCAAAGAAGCCGCAGCATTCTGTGCATAACCCCCGAAATCGCTTGAAGGGGGCAGGGGGCGGCCCCTATAAAATACGCACAAAACCGATGGAGGGGTCGATGCCAGAAGCCGCGCGCAAGTTGGAAGAATCCGCTCCCGCAAGCCATAAGAAGGAGTCCCCGATGAAACTGGTGATCGAACGCGCCGTGCTGCTGAAAGCGCTGGCCCCCATCCAATCCGTGGTCGAGCGCCGCGGCACCATCCCCATTCTCGCCAACGTGAAACTGGATGCGGCCGCCGGCCAGCTCAGCCTCACCGCGACGGATATGGACATCGCCATCGTCGAGCGCGTGAAAGCCGACATCGACACGCCCGGCAGCACCACCGTGCCGGCGCATATGTTCTACGAAATCGTCCGCAAACTGCCGGATGGCAGCAACATCCAGCTGTCGCTGGGCGGTAAGGACGGCAAGCTGGCCATCTCGGCCGGCCAGTCGAAATTCTCGCTGGCGGCACTGCCGATCGACGATTTCCCCGTCATGGCCGAGGGCGACCTGGCACATAGCTTCGCCATCACCCCCGCCGAATGCAAGGCGCTGCTGGAAAAAACCCGCTTCGCCATCAGCACCGAGGAAACCCGCTATTACCTGAACGGCGTCTACCTGCATGCCGCCAACAACCAGGGCGCCGCCGTGCTGCGCGCCGTGGCGACCGACGGCCACCGCCTGGCCCGCATGGAAGTGGGTTTGCCCGAGGGCGCCGAGCAGATCCCCGGCGTCATCATCCCGCGCAAAACCGTCGGCGAGCTCTATAAGCTGGTGGAAGAGGGCGGTGAAAAAGTGGAAATCAGCCTGTCCGAAAGCAAAATCCGTTTCGCGGTGGGCGATGCCGTGCTGGTGAGCAAACTTATTGACGGCACCTTCCCGGATTACGAGCGCGTGATTCCCACCGGCAACGACAAGGTGATGGAAGTCGACGGCAAGGAATTCGCCCGCGCGGTGGATCGTGTTTCGGTCATCACTTCTGAAAAGTCGCGCGGTATCAAACTGGCGCTTTCCGGTAGCAAAATCACCCTCAGCGCCTCCAGCGCCGAGCAGGGTACCGCCAGCGAAGAACTTTCGGTTTCCTACGGGGCCGACCCGGTGGAAATCGGCTTCAACAGCCGCTACCTGCTCGATATGATGGGCCAGGTGGAGGGCGACACCGCCCAGTTCGTCTTCGCCGACAGCAACTCCCCCACCATCGTCCGCGACCCGGCCGATGTCGGCGCGCTCTATGTCATCATGCCCATGCGGGTGTGAGGTGTTCATTCAGCTGCTCGTCGTCGCCTGCGCCCTGGTGAGCAGTCTGTCCACGATGCCGGCCTCTACCAGGGAAGCGCCTGCTGCCCCGAAAGTAATCCGCTCGGCCATGGCCCCCCGCCATCCGCATGCCGTGTCACCTTGGGGCACGCAGGAGAAAATGGTCGTCTTCCGCTCGCCCACCCGCCCGGGCGTCATCTGCATCCGCGTCGCGAGCGTTTAGGTCACGATTAAGAATAAATTAATCTTATTTCCCTAAGCTGTTCTGATCAACGAGGAGCAAGTCATGAGTAGCAAAGAAATTTACAGCACCAATGAAGGATATACCTCCATCAACGTAACGGATGACGGGCATTACATCATCACCATACAGGATGGCGCCAACTATGACTTGGAACTTTCCCCGGATGGCGGGACACGCACTAGCATGTCGTCACAGCAAGGTGATACTTCGAGCGAGCCGGTTACAGCTGTCGATGCCGCGAAAGCATCGAAATTGTTTAATGCCATCGACCAGAAGTATAAAGCGAACGGCAAGCTCACCGATGCGGATTATGATGCGATATCTGGCGACATCGAGGACCTGATTTTCCCCCCTGCACAGCCGATTCAAGCCGTTACTGTCACCATGGCGCATGGGCCGAAGGTGGACTTCCCCGCCGCCGCCATGACGCCGGCGGACTGGAAAAAATCTAACCTCTCTGCCGATGATATCACCGGTCTGCTCAACCGCAAGCAGGTGATCAATCAGGGCACGCCCATTCAAACCGATAGTAAGCATTACGACCAGAATGACCTGGGTGGTGCGGCTACGGCTACGGGCGCGGCTCCTAATACGAACGAACATCATAAATAATGGGTTGAAGCATCTATTGAAACGGCGCCTTTGGGCGCCGTTTTTGTTTGTGGCGCACGGGCGATTCCGCTAGGCTGCGCCTATGCCATCCGCCCCCCATGCCATCACCAAACTCACCCTCGAGAATTTCCGCAATTATGCGCAGCTTTCGCTGGAAGTGCCGCCGCGCGCGGTGATTCTCACCGGCCATAACGGGGCGGGGAAAACCAACATCCTCGAAGCCATCTCGCTGCTGGCGCCGGGCAGGGGGCTGCGCAGCGCCACCTTGCGCAACATCGACCATCAGGGCGCGCCCTGGGTAGTAGCGGCGGACGTGCTGGCCGGCGAGGCCACGCACCAGATCGGCACTGGGCGCGACCCCGAATCGGCGATGGAAAAACGCATCCTCAAAATCAACGGCCAGCGCGAGCGCAAGCAGGCGGTGCTGACGCAATTTCTCAGCGTGCAATGGCTCACCCCCAGTATGGACCAGGTGTTCATCGAGGGCGGCACGGCGCGCCGCAAACTGCTCGACCGCATCACCTACAGTTTCGACCCCGAGCATGCCACCCGTGTCACCGCCTATGAATCCGCCATGCGCGAGCGCAACCGCCTGCTTGCCGACCGCGGCCGGGCCGACCCCTACTGGCTCTCCGTGCTGGAACAACAGATGGCCGAGCACGCCGTGGCCATGACCCTGGCCCGGCTTGATGCCCTGCAGCGCATCCGCGAATCCTTCTCCGCCGTGCCGGCAGCCTTCGCCCAGGCCGCCTTCACCCTGCAAGGCGCCATCGAGCGCTGGCTGGGCGAGGGGATGCGAGCGCTGGATGCCGAAACTAAGTTTGCTGAACGTTTAATGGATTTGCGTGCCACTGATGCGCTGCGTGGCCGCGCTAGCGAGGGCCCGCACCGCAGCCAGCTGGAAGTTATCCACCTAGGTAAAAACATGCCGGCTGAGGATTGTTCGACCGGCGAGCAGAAGGCCATCCTGCTGGCCACCATCATCGCGGCGGCGCTGGCGCGGGCGAACTGGTGCGGCCTGCCGCCTATCCTGCTGTTGGACGAAGTTATTTCGCATTTGGATGTGGATAAGCGGGCAGCCCTTTTTGACCTCATCCGCAGCGCTCGGATACAACCATGGATGACCGGCACCGATGCCGCGGTTTTCCAAGGGCTGGAGGGCTTTGCCACCCACCTCGAAATCGCTGGCGGAAGCGTGGTAAATAAAGTAGAAATTTAAGCCGAAAAAACGGTAACAAAATGAGCGCGAATCAAGCAATGAAAAACGAAGCCACCAGCGAAGACCATAACATCACCGGTAGCCCTGCCAACGCCGGCGAATACGGCGCCGATTCCATCAAGGTCCTGAAGGGCCTGGAGGCCGTGCGCAAACGCCCCGGCATGTATATCGGCGACACGGATGACGGCTCGGGTCTCCATCACATGGTCTATGAAGTGCTCGACAACGCGATCGACGAATCGCTCGCCGGCCATTGCGACCGCGTCTATGTCGCCATCAACGAGGACGGCTCTGTAACGGTGGAAGATAACGGCCGCGGTATTCCGGTCGACATGCACAAGACAGAAGGTCGCAGCGCTGCCGAAGTGATCATGACCGAGCTGCATGCCGGCGGCAAGTTCGACCAGAATTCCTATAAAGTCTCGGGCGGTCTGCACGGCGTCGGCGTCTCGGTCGTGAACGCGCTTTCCGAATGGCTGGAACTCGTTATCTGGCGCGACGGGAAAGAGCACCGCATGCGCTTCGAGCATGGCGTTGCCACCGCACCGCTGAAAGTTACCGGCGAAGCCAAAGGCAAGAAGGGCACGCAAGTCACCTTCTTCCCGTCGGGCGAAACCTTCTCGCATATTGTGTTCGATTACGGCACGCTGGAGCACCGCATCCGCGAGTTGGCCTTCCTGAACTCGGGCGTGCGCATTATCCTCGCCGACAAGCGCGGGGAGGAGCCGAAGGAAACCGAATTCTTCTACGAAGGCGGCACCGAGGCTTACGTGAAATACCTCGACCGCAGCAAGGTGGCCCTGCACCCCACCATCCTGATGAGCGGCGAGAAAAACGGCATCAGCGTCGAAGTGGCGATGCAGTGGAACGATTCCTACCACGAGAACACGCTCACCTTTACCAATAACATCCGTCAGCGCGACGGCGGCACCCACCTGATCGGCTATCGCGCCGCGTTGACGCGTTGCATCAACAACTATGCCACGGCATCCGGCATCGCCAAGAAGGAGAAGGTGGACCTGAGTGGCGACGACGCGCGCGAAGGCCTCACCGTGATCATCTCCGTGAAAGTGCCGGACCCTAAATTCTCCTCGCAAACGAAAGACAAGCTGGTCTCCAGCGAAGTGCGACCGGTGGTGGAAAACATCGTCGGCGACAAGCTCGGTCAATGGTTCGAAGAGCATCCCTCGGAAGCCCGCATGGTCATCGGTAAAATCGTCGAGGCTGCAGCGGCCCGCGAAGCCGCCCGCAAGGC